>Ga0316207_10003703_pt1 | contig 13933 bp, 10 predicted proteins | sample 6weekpyrite_MG_FD_204943 | JGI IMG/M metagenome (GOLD analysis project Ga0316207, IMG submission 204943) | Microbial mat bacterial communities from mineral coupon in-situ incubated in ocean water Damariscotta River, Maine, United States -... | ecosystem: Environmental > Aquatic > Marine >... | reverse complement strand
CGATTTTGTCGCTGATGCGGACGAAATCACCGGGAGCTATGACAAGGATGGCTCCATGCAGGTAACCATGCATGATGGTGGTATCCTCAATCTGAAAAAGACCGATGAGGGCTATGATCCGCGGGACCGGGCCCAGGCGATTGAAACCTTGATGGGCGGTTCGGATAATCAGGAAATCCGCACCGGTCTTCTTTATGTTAATGAAGACCAGAGCGATATTCACGATGCCAATGGTCTGCCGGATACACCGCTGAATGCCCTGCCGTTTGACACGCTTAGTCCCGGTGCATCCGTTCTGGCGGATTTACAAAAGCGGTATCGATAGCTTCACTTTGCATCTCAAAAATGATCGCTATTTCACCGTCCTTCGAGGCTCTTCGGATAAATCCTCAGAGCGCCTCAGGATGAGGTTGAAAAGGTGTTGCTGTGACATTAAGTGTCATTAAATCAGTGATTTGCTTTCATTCAACCTCATCCTGAGGTGTGAGCGTAGCGAGCCTCGAAGGACGGTTTGAAGCCTCCACTTATCCACGCCCTTCAGTCCTCCCCTATACTCACACCCGTTCCGATGACTTTGGAGGCATGAGCTCTAGTCACTTATGGTCATCGGGAGTGCAGAGCCTGTCCGCGCTGTGGAGGTGACAGTCCACGGAACCGGCAGGTCGTTCAGAAGGTCCGGGCGGCACTAAACGACCGACCGCTTTTACCGTCTGAATAGGACACGGTCCGGAGACGGTCCGGGAAATCTCTGCGTGCGGGGCGTTGCAAAACGTCACTCACTTAAAACTACCATACCGGCGCTTTGCAATGTCCCGCGCTCCTCCTGCTTCTCGCAGGCCAAAACCATTCCCGTAACTTCGGCGCACAAGCGCCCGAAGTTTTTACGTGTGGGTTTTTGTGGTGGGGAGTATCCCTCACCAGCCATTAACGCGAGGCCATTCGGCGATGATAGCCCCGTTTTCAATCACCAGATAAGTATCATGAGCCGCCGCGGTCGGGCAGGCATGATTGGGCATGATGCGCACTTGTGAGCCCACGGGCAGGCGCTGATACCAGGCCTCATCGTCGATATGGATGGTGCCGTGTTCCTGATGCACGCCATTAACGGACAGCGTGCCCAGACGCTGCATCGTTACCGGATCACAGGCATAGCCATATCCGGCATCGGGCAGGAAGGCATTGGCGCTGGCATCCTTGGACAGGGCAAAGGCTCCGGCATCAATGATCAGGGCTTTGCCCAGGCGCGAATGACCGATCACTGTGGCCAAAACCGACACGGCGATATCGTCCAGGCTGCAAATCCCGCGTGAGGTTTGGGCCAGATCGAAAAAGACGAACACACCGCATCTCACTTCGGTCAGGCCTTCAAAGGTCTCAGCGAGAAGGAAGGTCGGGGTGGAACCGACACTGATGATGTCACAGGCAATGTTGATAGCGGAGAGCTTTTGCGCCGAATCGAGCACACTCTGTCGCTCATGTGCGGCAATGGCGCGAACCTCATCCTCATCTTCGGTGCCATAGGAATGACCGGCATGGGTAATCACGCCCTTGAATTTGGCCACTGGGCTTTGGTCCAAGGTTCGGGCAATTTCCAGCAAGTCCGGGTTATCCACAGACAATCCGCCGCGGTGTTCGCCGCAATCGATCTCGATCAGAACTTGCAGGGCACAGTTTTCAGCCTCGGAAAAACGGGCCGCTGCATTTGCCACATCGATACTGTCAGTGATGACAATCAGATCGATTTTATGTTGCTCCATGATCGCTTTGACGCGGGCAAATTTGTTTGGTGTGATCCCGGCGGCCAGAAGGATATTGTCAAAGCCATGGGCGGCGAAATGCTCTGCTTCTTTCAGGGTCGACACGGTAATTCCGGATAAACGTCCGGCCGTGGCGATTTTTGCGACATCCACAGATTTGGACGTTTTCAAATGCGGCCTGAGCGCAATATTCATGTCATCGGCCCGCTTGAGGAAGCGCTTGGTGTTGGCTTCCAATCTGGATTTATCAAGGATCAATCGCGGGGTTTCGATGGCATCAAACATACACAAGGCCTTTCTCTCCAACATTCGCGTGCCGACTTACACCCATTGTTTTGACAAAGACAAATTGATTTGAGGCTGGTCAAATCAGCGAAGCATCCCATAGTGGGGTCATGATCAATCGACGCGCGCTCCTTGCTGCTTCTGCCGCAGCAGCCTCCGCAACCCTTTCAGGGTGTTCCGGTTCATCCTCGCCCAGGGGCTTGCTCCGTGTGGCAACAGCCAACGCCCCAGATAGTCTGGATCCGGCACGCGGCCAGTTTGCAGCGGCTGCTCTCATCTACAAGCAAATACATGCCGGCCTGACTGATTACGGACGCGACGGTCAACTCGGGCCCGGCCTCGCCCAGAGCTGGTCTGTCAGCGAGGATGGTCTCGTCTGGACGTTTAATCTTCGTGAAGGGCTGTTCTGGTCTGACGGACATGTTTTGAACGCTGATGATGTGGTCTGGTCAGCCAGGCGTCTGGTCAATCCCGATGAAAGCTTTGCTGATCTGGGTGATTTCTTCGCCATCAAAAACGCTCATGCTGTGCTGACCGGAACCATGTCTCCTGAAGCCTTTGGTGTGAATGCACTGGATGACAATACAGTTGAGTTTCATCTGAACACACCGCTGGGCCTGTTTCCGGTTTTCATGCGCGAATTTTATCCCTTTCCGCGCCACGTCATCGAAGCCCATGGCAGCGACTGGGTGCGCCCGGAAAACATCGTGACGGCCGGTGCTTATACTCTCGCCGGTCAAAGCCAGAACGGGATCAGCCTGGTCAGAAATGTTTATTATCACGGCTTTGAAAATGTTTTGATCCCGGAGATTCAAATCGAAGCCGTACGCGATGCCTCTACCCGGATGCGATTGTACCGGGCCGGGGAATACGATTTGGCAGAAGCCCCGCCTACCAATCAGATTTCGTTCCTGCAGGAACGAATGGGGGATGAATTTCGGTCTTTTGATGCTCCCATATTGCGCTATCTCAAACTCAATCATGCCAGCCACGGTCTGGAAGATGCCCGTGTTCGACAAGCCCTGTCTCTGGTGATCGACCGCGAGTTTATCAATCGCGAATTTTTCTCCGGCACAGGCCGCACGACCCACCATGTCATCCCGGAAATGGAGTGGCAGGAACATACAGCTCAAAACCACGTCCCGGCTTCAGACAATCGGGAGCGGGCCAGGAGCCTGCTTGAAGAGGCCGGGTTTGATTTTGATACCCATGTCTGCGAAATACGGACAACTATCGGAGAAGGCGAACGCATCGCCTTGGCCATAGCCGATGACTGGTCAAAGATTGGCGTTCAAACTGAACAGCTTTCATCCTATCCGACAGACGTGTATCAAGCCGTTGATGCCGGTGATTTCGACATTGCCATATCCAGCTTTAACCGGGGCCTGAAATCTGACCCCTTCTTCATGCTGGACCCGTTTGAATCGGGTGGGTTTGCCGATAATTTCAATTGGAATGATGATACATTTTCCGCGCTGATGCGTGAGGCCCGCAGATTATCCGATCCGTCCGAGCGTGCTGAAACCTATGCCAGGGCAGAACGCCACTTGCTGGACCAAGCCGCCATCATTCCTTTGCTACATGAGCGCGCTCACTGGCTTGTAGCCCCACGGGTGATAGGGACGCGCAATGATGTTCAACCTATGCTGTGGCGGGACTTAAACCTAAATGACCAATAATGCGGGCTAATTCCGCACTCTTGAATTGAGCCTCCACCTCACTCAACCCGGCTTGATCGCGCCTGTCCTGGTCTGCATCATTTATTTCACTGAAAGCTTCAGTTTTAGGCTCGCCAGCGCCCCGAATCCGGTCTAGGAACCCCTCTCAGCACAACAATCAATCGACACCGCACATTCTGTTCGAATTGGACAGCGATGTCGGTGCGCGCATACGAGCTGAGACCCTATGTCCAAACGTACTGATATTAAATCCATTTTGATCATCGGAGCTGGCCCCATTGTGATCGGTCAGGCTTGCGAGTTTGATTATTCCGGAGTGCAGGCGGTCAAGGCGCTGAAGGAAGAGGGCTACAGGGTCATTCTGGTCAATTCCAATCCGGCGACGATCATGACCGACCCGGAACTGGCCGATGCGACCTATGTCGAGCCAATCACGCCAGAAATGGTCGCCAAGGTGATCGAGAAGGAGCGCCCGGATGCGCTGCTTCCCACCATGGGCGGACAAACGGCGCTGAATTGTGCACTGGAGCTGGACCGGCGCGGTGTGCTCGACCTGTTTGGTGTCGAGATGATCGGGGCAAAGGCTGATGTGATCGACAAGGCCGAAAACCGGGACCGCTTCAGAAAAGCCATGGACAAGCTGGGCCTGGAAAGCCCACGTTCCTGCGTGGTTCAGACCATGGAAGAAGCTGAAGAAGCCATGGCCGAAATCGGCCTTCCAACGATTATTCGCCCGTCTTTCACAATGGGCGGAACCGGCGGCGGTATCGCTTATAATGTCGAAGAATACCGGGAAATTTGCGCCAGTGGCCTTGAGGCCTCTCCGGTGACAGAAATTCTGGTCGAGGAAAGCATTGTCGGCTGGAAGGAATTTGAAATGGAAGTGGTCCGCGACAAGGCGGATAATTGCATTATCATCTGTTCGATTGAAAATATTGATCCGATGGGCGTGCACACAGGTGACAGTATCACGGTCGCCCCGGCTTTGACCCTGACGGACAAGGAATTCCAGATCATGCGGACGGCCTCGATTGCGGTTCTGCGTGAAATTGGGGTTGAAACCGGCGGCTCGAATGTGCAGTTCGCGGTCAATCCCAAGGATGGCCGCCTGGTCGTCATCGAGATGAACCCACGCGTATCCCGCTCTTCAGCGCTGGCCTCGAAAGCGACCGGGTTTCCGATTGCCAAGGTCGCGGCCAAACTGGCGGTTGGCTATACGCTGGATGAAATTTCCAACGATATTACTGGCGGAGCAACACCGGCCAGTTTCGAGCCGACGATCGATTATGTCGTCACCAAAATTCCGCGCTTTGCCTTTGAAAAGTATCCCGGTGCAGAGGATACGCTGAGCACATCGATGAAATCGGTGGGTGAAGCCATGGCCATCGGTCGGACCTTTCAGGAAAGCATGCAAAAAGCGCTAAGGTCCCTGGAAACAGATTTGTGCGGCTTTGATGAAATTGCCATTCCGGGCACTGAAGAAGCCAGCGATGATGTCGCCCGCAAGGAAGCGGTTCGGGCGGCCCTTTCCTCACCGACGCCTGATCGCTTGCGCGTGATCGCCCAGGCATTTCGTGAAGGCATGACACTGGATGAAGTAACCACTGCCTCCCTGTACGAGCCGTGGTTCCTGCGTCAGATTGATGAATTGGTCCTGGCTGAAAACGAAGTTGCAAAGACCGGCCTTCCAAAGGACACCCAAGCCTTTCGTAAACTGAAATCCATGGGCTTTGCCGACATGCGTCTGGCCCAATTGGCACAATGCGATGAAAGCGATGTTCGAAAAGCCCGACATTCATTAGGTGTGCGTCCTGTCTATAAACGCGTCGACACTTGTGCTGCCGAGTTTGAAGCGGCCACGCCCTATATGTATTCCTGCTATGAGACCCCCGGATTTGACGGTGTTGCAGATTGCGAGAGCGAGCCAACCGGGCGTCAAAAAGCGATCATTCTGGGGGGCGGCCCCAACCGGATCGGTCAGGGCATTGAGTTTGATTATTGTTGCTGTCATGCCGCCTTTGCCTTTGCCGACATGGGCATTGAATCGATCATGGTCAATTGTAATCCGGAGACCGTTTCTACCGATTACGACACCGCAGACCGGCTCTATTTCGAACCCCTGACATTTGAAGACGTGATGGAGTTGATCGAAACAGAGCGTGCCAATGGAGAGTTGCTTGGCGTTGTTGTTCAATATGGCGGCCAGACACCCTTGAAACTGGCTGAAGCTTTGGAAGCTGCGGGCGTTCCCATTTTGGGCACGCCGCCTGATGCCATTGATCTGGCGGAGGACCGCAAGCGCTTCAAGGATTTGCTGGACAGTCTGAAATTACGACAACCACCCAATGCGATTGTCCGCTCGGAAGAAGAAGCGCGCACCGCAGCTGAAGAGCTAGGCTTCCCGCTTGTTTTGCGACCCTCTTATGTGCTCGGTGGGCGGGCGATGGAAATTGTGCGTGAGACCGACAGCCTGGAACGTTACCTACGTGAAGCCGTGAACGTATCAGGCAATTCTCCTCTTTTGCTGGATCGTTATCTGACTGATGCCGATGAGATTGATGTCGATGCCATATGCGACGGCAAGGATGTCTGGGTGGCCGGCGTGATGCAGCACATCGAAGAAGCCGGCGTTCATTCCGGCGATTCCGCCTGCGCCCTGCCTCCATACAATCTATCAACAGAGATGATCGCGGAGTTGAAACGCGAAGCCGCTGCCATGGCCCTGGCCATTGGCGTTAAGGGTTTGATGAATGTGCAATTTGCCGTCAAGGATGGCGATATCTATGTGCTCGAAGTCAATCCACGCGCCTCACGAACCGTTCCCTTCGTCTCCAAGGCTATCGGTATTCCTGTCGCCAAAATCGCCGCCAAAGTAATGGCTGGCGCTCCTTTAGCCAGCTTCAACCTGGCAGATCCTGCGCCCAAACATATTTCGGTTAAAGAAGCGGTGATGCCATTTGCCCGCTTCCCCGGCGTTGATCCGGTTTTGGGCCCGGAAATGCGATCTACCGGTGAAGTGATGGGGACTGACACCACATTTGAAGGGGCGTTTGCCAAGGCAGAACTGGGTGCGGGCACGACCTTGCCTCGCTCAGGCCGGGTATTCATTTCCTTGCGTGAGGGTGACAAGGCAGGCATGATTGAGCCAACACGGGTTTTGGCCATGCTGGGCTTTGAAATCATGGCCACGAGCGGTACAGCCAAGTCTTTCAAGGATGCGGGCATCCCCGTTACGCAGGTCAACAAAGTCTTTGAAAATCGGCCCCATATTGTCGATTTGATGAAAAACGGTGACGTTCAACTGATCTTCAACACAACCGAAGGCAGGCAATCACACCTCGACAGTTATTCAATCCGCAGAACCGCTCTGGAGATGAAGACACCTTGCTACACAACGGCCTCCGCAGCACGGGCGGCCATCGATTCAATACGAAGAATTGGCGAAGGGGCCCTTGAACCCCAGTCACTGCAATCTTACTCTTGATTGAAGTTCAATAGCGTTGTTGAATTTTATCAGGACACAAGAAGACATATTGCATGACACAGATTCCAATGACCGCCGACGGGCATAAAGCTCTCGACGATGAAATGAAGCATTTAAAATCCGTTGAGCGCCCCGAAGTTATCGCGGCGATTGCGGAGGCGCGTGAGCACGGCGATCTTTCAGAGAACGCCGAATACCATGCCGCCAAGGAAAAGCAGGGCTGGATTGAAGGTCGCCTGGTAGAGCTGGAAGACAAACTCGCTCGCGCCCAGGTGATTGATGTCTCCAAGCTGGGAGGTGACACCGTCAAATTTGGCGCGACCGTCACCGTGCTTGACGAAGATACTGAAGAAGAAGCCACTTACAAAGTAGTGGGCGAAGACGAATCTGATGTGAAAGCTGGCAAAATTTCGCTGACCTCACCGATTGCCCGCGCCATGATCAACAAGGAAGTGGGCGATGTCGTTGAGGTCAATGCACCCGGTGGCTTGAAATCCTACGAAATCATGACGGTCGATTGGGTCTGAACTAAGCTTCATCTCTTATACTAAAAAGGCCGGAGCAATGCTCCGGCCTTTTTGTGTTTGTGATACTTTCTCTCTGTTAATTCAGTCCTGGAATGTGGGCGGCCGGATCAACCCGCTCTCCATTGAAACGAACTTCAACATGGACATGCGGTCCAGTTGCCGCTCCTGTTTCACCGACCGTTCCAATTTGATGCCCCGCTGTAAGGACCTGCCCTTCTTCCACATCCAGCGTATCGAGATGAGCATAGATCGTCTGCCAGCCTTGTCCGTGATCAACAACAATCGTGTTGCCCCAGCGATCAGAGCCATTGAAGCCCTCTTGAGAATGACTGACAACACCAACAGCCGCTGACTGAACGGGTGTTCCTGTAGGAGCCGCTATATCAACACCGCCATGAAATAATGGTGAGTCGGCAGGACGGGCGCTTCTAGGCCCGTAACCGCTTGAGAGGCGACCTTCAACAATGTGGCTAGAGAAGACCACATTTTCAGGAATCGTAACTTGGATTTCACCAGATACAAAACTTTCTGAACCCCTATTTGTCAAACTATCTGCAGAAACAAAAATTGCGGCCTGATTCAATGGTGCCTCAACTTTTTGAGTTTGAACTTCAATCATTTCAACCGGAGCGCTGGCCATTCGTCGCTCCGTTGTCGCCACTTGCGCGCAAGCCATGGGAACCAGACTGCTGGTCAATAATAGCGCCAGCATGATTTTATGGGCAGGTCGTTTTGCGGGGGTGGACAGTATGGACTTGATACGCATTTCCCGTTGTCTCCTGTTATCGGGTCCAAAAGCCGATACCGGTAGAGACATATCTCGCATCAGGTGGATCAATGTCTCGGCATAGGGCTTTCGTTCACTGCCCCCCAGCAGTTTTATGACATCACGGTCACAGGCTAATTCCCGGGCCGCATTCAATTCATGTTCAATCCATTTCAAGGGCCAATTGAACCAGAGTAGTGTCAGCAAAGCGGTTGCAAAGAGGCGATCTTTTTCGTCACCACGTTTGATGTGGGTGAGTTCGTGAAGCATGGCATAGCGTGACGTTTTGCGATCTGACAATAAAGCTTCTGGCATTATCATCACGGCCCGCCACCCTGTAATACAGGGCGATATTCCCTGATTGATGATTCGTAACTCCAGCCCAGACACCCCAACCTTTTCAGCCAGATCATCTAGGGTTGAGCGCTCACTTTTTGTCGCATGCCGGCTGGAGTTTATCATCCGCCTGCGCATAAAATGACGCCTTACCCCGGCCAGCAAGAACAGGATCAGGCCAGAAAAATAGACCCAGACTAAAACTTGCTCAGAGGTGAGTGTAGAACTGGATTGTTGCACTGTTGGCAGGATCATCTCCGGAGGCTCAAACGGAATTGCCGCAAAAGGCTCTTCCATGGCCCAATCTGTTCCCGCCCCCACTTGCTCAACTTGCGGGATTGAATAGACCACAGGAGCCAGAAGAAGCGGCAGAATTGCTATCAGACGCGCAGTACGCCAAATCAGGGTTTCAGCCCCTCTTGTTCTGCTCTGCAGAAATCTTGCGACAATATAGGTCAGTCCTGCCGACAGAAAGGAAAAGCCTGCGCCCAACATTATGGCATTGATCAATCCACTCATCACTTGGCATCCTCTTCAAGAAGGCGTGTCAGGGCTTTGGCTTCCGCTTCTGAGAACAATTTGCTGTTGGCAAAAGCGGTTGCTGGCAAGGGACCATCAATCTCAAGAACTGTGTCGGCAAAATTTCGTATGAGACGCCCCATGAGTGCGACTTTTTCTACCTTGGCTTTAAAAACACTCATGCCGTGAATATCTTCCCGGCTGACCAGAGCCTTCTCAGTCATCCGGGTCAGCAAAGTCCGCGTGGTGGAATAGGACCAGCCTGTTTCCCCAACAGCCCGATCATGAACCTCACGCGCGCTTTGCGCTCCGCCTGTCCATAAATGTTTGAGAACAATCAATTCAGTTTGAGATGGGTTTGAGTCTGACATTCAAGTTTCTTTCGTCGCGATCATGCTACATTTGTAGCGCGATGTTACAAGTGTAGCGCGTCCTGTCAAGCGCTTGTCCAGAAAACCTGCCTTGACCTTGAACCTGTTGCGTTTTCTAACAGGGACTATGACATCGTCTCTGCCTCTCTCCTCTCCCAATTGCTGGATCGTTTCTGACGGTCGCCGCGGGATTGAAAACCAGGCCCTGGGTCTGGCCGAGGCCGTGCAGGGATTATTGTCTGAAAAACATATCGAACTGAATATTGAACGCGTCGTGGCTCGCAAGGATGGCTTTGTAACCCTGCCCGATGGCGGAACTCCGGATTTATGGATCGGGTGTGGCCGTGCAGCGATTGTGTTGGCGCGAAAACATCGCCAGATTTTTCCCGACAGCTTTTTTACCTATGTTCAGGACCCGCGAACCCGACACAAGGATTTCGATTTAATTCTTGCCCCGGCCCATGATCGGTTAATCGGCGATAATGTGATCGAAATGATCGGATCACCCAACCGGGTCACAGAGAGTCAACTCACTGACGCCCGGAAAGCCTTCTCACAGCATATTGAGTCACTTCCCGGACCTCGTGCGGCAATACTGATTGGTGGAAACTCGAAACGCTATCAGCTGGATGACACGATATCTGTTTATCTGATTGAACGTCTTAAACAGCTTCTTGATCAAGATGTCAGCCTGATGATTACGGTTTCCCGGCGCACACCGGAAGCATTTGTAGAGAGGCTCAGATCCGTTTTGGGCGACCATGAGCGCGTCTGGCTGTATGATGGGGAGGGTGAAAACCCGTATTTTGCATTCCTTGCGTCTGTTGACTGGGTTTTTGTGACCGAGGAATCCACCAATATGCTGGTTGAGGCCTCTAGCACAGGCAAACCGGTTTATGCTCTGCCGCTGCACGGTAAGCCGGGCAAGTTTGCCCTGCTTCATGCTGCCCTTGAAGGCTATGGATCAGTGCGCCCCTATCTGGGCAATCTGGACAAATGGACTTATCCTGCCTTGAATGAAACCCGGCGTGTGGCTGAAACCCTGATCTCCAGATGGAAGCCTTCATGCCTCAATCCAGATACCCTTCCGGTAATTGACGGAGTCTCATCATGACCAGCCTGTTTGTTTCCATCTTTTCCTTGTTCGGCATCTCCTTGATGCAGGCCGATGACGCCTCGATTGTCACCCGCCACGACAATGTCTGGATTGCCAGCCAACCCACAGAAGCCGATCTGGATGACTGGGCAGCTCAAGGGGCTCTGGTTGTAATCAATTCACGCACGCCGCAAGAAACGGCTGGTCTGCCCTTTGACTATCGCCATGCGGTTGAAAGCCGGGGCATGCAATATGTAGAAATGCCCATTGGCGGCACTTCCGGGGCCAACCCCCAGCATGCATCTGACCTGGCCTCAATCCTGGATGAAACCGATGGCCCCGTGGTTATGCATTGTCGCTCGGGCACGCGCTCAGCGCATTTATATTCCGCTTATTTGATAAGCCAGGATCCGGATTTGACAGCCCCGTTCGATGTGTTCAACTGGTCTGGTCGCCGCGATATGTCCATGGTTGAAGCCCTGACCCCGCATCCTGAGCATTAAGGACTGCCCTGAGAGCAAGCATTCACGTCAGGAAAGCTTATATAGAGCTTAAGCTATCTGGCAGCGAACTTGGCTTTCGCTCCAAACACTCTTGCATATTGAGGAAGACATGTCCGAAACGCGTCACTCCCGCTTGATCATCATTGGCTCAGGTGCAGCTGGTTATACCGCCGCCATTTATGCGTCACGTGCGATGTTGGAACCAACATTGATCGCCGGCATTCAACCCGGCGGCCAGCTGACGATCACCACGGATGTAGAAAACTATCCCGGTTTTGCTGATGTCATCCAGGGGCCCTGGCTGATGGACCAGATGCGCGATCAGGCCATCCATGTCGGCACAGATATGGTTTCTGACATCATTGTCGAAGCTGATCTGAATGTGCGCCCCTTTGTCCTCAAAGGAGATAGCGGCACCACATATACAGCCGACAGTGTCATTATCGCCACCGGTGCTCAAGCCAAATGGCTGGGTATTCCCAGCGAGGAAAAATTCCAGGGCTTTGGTGTTTCAGCCTGTGCCACCTGTGACGGGTTTTTCTACCGGAACAAGGAAGTCATCGTGGTTGGTGGTGGCAATACCGCCGTTGAAGAAGCGCTGTTTTTGACCAATTTCGCCTCAAAAGTGACGCTGGTTCACCGCCGTGACAGCTTGCGTGCCGAAAAGGTGATGCAGGATCGTCTGTTAAAGCATGACAAGATCGAAACGGTTTGGGACAGCCAAATTGATGAAATTCTGGGCGATACCGACCCGATGGGCGTTACCGGGGCACGCGTCAAAAATGTCAAGACCGGTGAGTTGACTGACATTCCCGCCCACGGCGTGTTCATTGCCATTGGTCATGCACCGGCAACAGAATTGTTTATCGACCAGTTGGAAACCAAGCCTGGCGGATATCTGGTGACGACACCTGGAACGCCCAAGACATCCATTCCCGGCGTGTTTGCTGCTGGCGATGTGACCGACGACACTTATCGTCAGGCGGTGACGGCTGCGGGCATGGGCTGCATGGCGGCTTTGGATGCCGAACGTTATCTGGCAGAGCAGGAGTAAACAGGCTCTTCCATACGAAACTCTACTAATAAGAGAGATGAAATGACTGCCCAGTCGGCGAAAACCGCCATTATCGGAGCTGGAAGCACTGGCATTGCAACGGCCTATTATCTGGCCACCCAGTACGGCTTTACTGACATTGTCCTGATCGATGCCAACCAGCCGATGACTTTTACATCCGCTCAATCTGGTGAAAATTACCGGAACTGGTGGCCACACCCTTCGATGTCGGCTTTTGCTGACAGAAGCATTGATCTACTGGAAGACATCGCCCTCAAAAGTGACAACCGGATCAATATGAACCGGCGAGGCTATTCACTGGTGAGCCGTGACCAAGATGTCGATGCCGTTTTGGCCCGCCTGCATATCAACCCCGCCCAGCAAGAAAGCGACAACCTTCGCTTTCATGAATCAGCGTCATCCACAGCTTATGTTCCGCCACTCAAACCTGGCTGGGAAACAGCCCCTTCGGGAATCGATATTTTACAAAACCAAGCGCTGATCCGCCGGACTTTTCCATCCTATGCTCCCGACATCAGGACAGTGGTCCATATTCGCCGGGGTGGAGATATTAGTGGTCAACAATTGGGCATGTATATGCTTGAGGCCTACCGTAAGGCAGGCGGTAAACGGATCACGGGCAGCGTTGAAGAAATTAGCCAAGGTGATAATTTCACCCTGACACTTCATTCTCCCGAGGGCACCTCCAAACTCAAAGTCGACACACTTATCAATGCGGCAGGCCCGTTTGCTGGCAACATCGCCAATATGCTGGGTGTGAATTTGCCGCTCAGCAACTCCTTCCAACAAAAAATTGCGTTTGAGGACAAATCCCGCGCCATTCCCCGAGACATGCCGTTTTCTGTCGACCTGGATGATCAAAACCTCGACTGGACCGCAACCGAGCGGGACTATCTGCTTGAGGATGATAATTTCCTCTGGCTGGCTGAAACCCTGCCGGGCGGTGTTCATTGCCGTCCAGATGGCGGAGATAATGGGACTTGGCTGAAACTGGGCTGGGCCTTCAATCATGAAGACGCCCGGGCAGCATGGGAGCCTCCACTGGAGGATCAATTCCCCGAGATCGTTCTACGCGGTGCAGCACGTCTCAACCCGTCCCTCAAAGCCTATTACGATCACTTGCCAGGAAACATGCACCATTATGGCGGCTGGTATACCCGTACAGATGAAAACTGGCCTCTGATCGGACCAATGGGACCTGACAATGCCTTTATGAATTGTGCACTATCTGGTTTTGGAACCATGGCTGCTTGTGCTGGAGGAGAGCTGTGCGCGGCTTGGGTCGCCGAGGCAGATTTACCAGACTATGCATCTGACTTTTCAATGAAGCGCTATATGGATGAAGGCTTGATGGCTCTATTGCGCAAATCAAACCGTGGGCTTTTGTAAGAAACGCCCTATTGCACTCGCTCAAACCGCATGGACAGATCAGCGCTGGACAAAATCATGGCATTGCCGTCTGTCTGCAGACTGACAGACCATGCTTCATCGGGCTCATGCAAAGCGATATAGCTACGCTCTAGTTCTGCTCCACA
>Ga0316207_10003702_pt1 | contig 13935 bp, 8 predicted proteins | sample 6weekpyrite_MG_FD_204943 | JGI IMG/M metagenome (GOLD analysis project Ga0316207, IMG submission 204943) | Microbial mat bacterial communities from mineral coupon in-situ incubated in ocean water Damariscotta River, Maine, United States -... | ecosystem: Environmental > Aquatic > Marine >... | reverse complement strand
ACCTTTAGTTGTGTCAGTGTCAGGAATGTTCCGAGTGCCACCGCGCTGCCCTGCATATCTTCATGCATACCGTGCATGTACTGCGCTGGTTTGAGATTGATACCACCGGTGTCGAAGCAGATGCCCTTGCCCACTAGTGCCAACGGCGTCTGTTTGCGACGACCTCTCTTTGGGGTATAGCGCAGATGGACGATACCGGCATCACGCTCGCTGCTGCCCTGGCAGACAGCGAGAAACGCCCCTGCCTTTTTGCGTTTGAGTGTTGCCTGATCGAGAAACGCCACCTTCCAGTTGTGTTCTTTGGCGAGCTTTGCAATACGCTTATGGTAGATAGCAGGCGTTAGTTCGTTGGGCGGTAGCGTCGTCAGTTGGCGTGCGAGGTTATTGCCATCAGCCTCTGCGATGGTGCGGCTAAAGTCGATGCGTTTTTTTGCACCTAACACCTGAATAGATCGTAGTTTAGATGGTTTTGCCGCCTTGCTTTTGAATGATGGCATATCGCAGCTGGCGGCGAGCAGCGCGGCAACCACGGCCTTGATCAGTGGTGCCGCTTCTTCGTCTGTAAAACCTGCGGCAGTGATCGAAACAGTGGTCGGATTTTGTGCCAGGTGTGGTGCGGCCAGTTTACGCGCGAGTGTCAGCAGCTCAAAACGACCGATATCGGCCTTGATGCCTGAGAGCGTGATATGGGTGCTCGCCTTGTTGGGTAGGTCGGTGATCAGTATTGCATCACTATCACCGCTACGTTTCAGGCGCTGTTTCAGTGTCTCTTCAAAAGGGAGCTTTGGCCATGCCTGCTTCGATTTGGGTTTAAGGCAATCTTGAGGTAACAGGATAATCAGATGAGAAGCAGTGTTAAGCGCTGCCTGAGTGAGTGCGCTTTTCTGTTGTTTTAGCTCAGTTTTCACAATATATCCCTTGTTTTTATTGTGGCATCTTCTTGACCTGATGCGGGAAAAAAACGATCATATCGGGCCTGAGAGATCTCGCATCAAAGCTGGTTCGCTAAAGATAACAAAATAGTGCGGGCAGGGCTGCTAAAATCTTAATAAAAACAAACATGTTTGTATAAATTGGTTGTTTGGCGAGCACCCATCGAAAATGGGTGCGGTACCGTAGTGACACATAAATAAGGAAAATGTGAGTAGGTTTTATGACTGTAGCAAAAAAAAATAGCATTAATTTGATGTGTCAGCAGTTTCAAACGCCGCTTTGGTCTCCCTTATCCTGTATTTACCAATAAATATTTATTTGGTCTTCTTTAGACCAGACCCTTAATTTTTTAGATTTCATTTTCACGATTTACCCATAATTTAACGGTGCGCTCCATATGAGGGTGCCGGAATTCAATAAAGAGGTTGGATGAATGTCCCAGCAATCGCAGTTACCTGATATCGATGCCATTGAAACCCAGGAATGGGTGGATGCCCTGGAGTCGGTGATCGAGAATGAAGGAGTTGAGCGAGCTCATTTCCTGTTAGAGCAGATGATCGACAAGGCGCGCCGTACTGGTGCCAACCTGCCTTATTCGGCAAATACCGCTTATGTCAATACCATTCCGACCCACCTTGAAGCACCATTGCCGGGTGATGCGGCGATTGAAGACCGCATCCGCAGCTATATTCGCTGGAATGCGATGGCGATGGTGGTCAAGGCCAACCGCAAGAGTTCAGAACTCGGGGGGCATATTGCGACCTTTGCGTCAGCCGCGACGTTGTACGATGTGGGCTATAACCATTTCTGGAAGGCGCAGAGTGAAGTGAGTGGTGGCGACCTGATCTTTTCGCAGGGTCACGCCTCACCGGGTACTTATGCACGTGCCTTTCTTGAAGGGCGCCTGTCTGCCGACCAGCTCGACAAGTTTCGTCAGGAAGTCGATGGCGGTGGTCTGTCGTCTTATCCGCATCCACATCTGATGCCGGACTTCTGGCAGTTCCCGACGGTATCGATGGGACTGGGTCCGATCATGTCGATCTATCAGGCGCGCTTCATGAAGTACCTGCAACACCGTAACCTGGCGACCACCGAAGGGCGTAAGGTGTGGGCCTTTATCGGCGATGGTGAGAGTGATGAGCCTGAAACATTGGGTGCGATTTCACTCGCGTCACGTGAAAAACTCGACAACCTGGTATGGGTGGTTAACTGCAACCTGCAACGTCTCGATGGCCCGGTGCGTGGTAACGGCAAGGTTATACAGGAGCTGGAAGCGAACTTCCGTGGTGCTGGCTGGAACGTGATCAAAGTGTTGTGGGGTAGCTACTGGGATCCGCTACTCGCCAGGGATAAAGACGGTCTGTTGCAGAAGCGGATGATGGAAGCGGTCGATGGTGACTTCCAGAACTACAAATCGAAAGATGGTGCGTATGTGCGTGAGCACTTTTTTGGTAAATACCCTGAACTGAAGGCGATGGTGTCGAAGATGTCGGATGAAGATATCTGGCGTCTTAATCGTGGTGGTCATGATCCGCACAAGGTCTATGCGGCCTATCAGGCAGCAGTAAACCACAACGGTCAGCCAACCGTGATCCTGGCGCATACCGTTAAGGGGTATGGCATGGGCTCTGCCGGTGAAGGGCAGATGCGGACCCATTCACAGAAGAAACTGGCTGACGACGACATGGTTGCGTTTCGTGATCGTTTCAATATTCCACTGGATGATGAAGCGGCTGCCGCAGGTGAATACTATCTACCGGCTGCGGATTCTGAAGAGATGCAGTACCTGCACGCGCGTCGTAAAGAGTTGGGCGGCTACCTGCCGACACGTAGTGATAAAGTGGATGCGTTAGAGATTCCACCGTTGTCTGTTTTTGAACCGCTGCTAGTAGGCAGTGGTGACAAAGAGATGTCGACCACGATGGCGTGGGTGCGGATGTTGACGCTGCTGTGTCGTGATAAAAAGATCGGCAAGCACATTGTACCGATCGTGCCTGATGAAGCGCGTACCTTCGGCATGGAAGGGATGTTCCGCCAGCTCGGCATCTACTCGTCGGTGGGGCAGCTTTACACCCCGCAGGATAAAGACGAGATCATGTTCTATAAAGAGGATAAGAGCGGACAGATTCTGGAAGAAGGAATCAACGAAGCGGGTGCGATGTGCTCATGGATTGCGGCTGCGACCTCCTATAGTTCGCACGGTGTCAGTACCATCCCGTTTTATATCTACTACTCAATGTTTGGCTTCCAGCGCATCGGTGATCTGGCGTGGGCCGCTGGAGATATGCAGGCGCGTGGCTTTATGATTGGTGGTACCGCTGGGCGTACCACGCTAGCGGGTGAGGGCCTGCAGCATCAGGATGGTCATAGTCTGATCATGTCGGGCACGATTCCAAACTGTGTCAGTTACGATCCAACCTTCAACTACGAGATGGCGGTGATCATCCACGACGGTATGCGCCGCATGTACGGTGAGCAGGAGAATGTCTTCTACTACGTCACTGCAATGAATGAAAACTACACCCACCCTGCTATGCCGGAAGGTTCAGAGGAAGGAATCATCAAAGGGATGTACCTGTTCAAAGAAGGTGAAGGGAAAAGTTCTAATCGCGTGCAGCTGATGGGCTCCGGTACCATCCTGCGCGAAGTGATCGAAGCGAGTAAGCTGCTACAGAGCGACTGGGGCGTTGCCTCTGATATCTGGAGCGCCACCAGCTTTACCGAACTTTCACGCGAGGCACAGGCGGTTGATCGCTGGAATCGTCTGCACCCGAGTGAGACGGCGAAGACCCCTTATGTCGCTGAAGCGCTGGCGGGTCGTGAAGGGCCTTTTATTGCCGCGACCGATTATATCCAGAGCTATGCGGAGCAGATTCGTAAGTGGGTACCGGGTAACTATGAAGTACTGGGTACCGATGGCTTTGGCCGCAGTGATACCCGCGCCCAGTTACGTAAACACTTCGAGGTTAACAGCCATTATGTCGCCGTTGCGGCGCTGAAGGCGCTGGCAGATGAAGGCAAGATAGCGGCTGAGAAAGTGGCTGAGGCGATCGCCAAGTACGGCATCAATCCAGAAAAACCAACCCCGGCTTCTGCCTAGAGGATTTTGAGATGGCAATAGAGATATTAGTTCCGGACATTGGTGACTTCGACGGCGTCGAGGTGATTGAGATACTGGTTGCAGAGGGCGACAGCGTAGAGGCCGAAGACTCACTGATTTCGGTCGAGTCAGACAAGGCAGCGATGGAGATCCCGGCACCGCAGGGTGGTGTGATCACTGAGCTTAAGGTTGCGTTGGGTGATCAGGTTTCAGAAGGTACGTTGATTATGATGCTGGAGCCTTCCGGCGATGCGCCTGCATTAGCGGCACCGGCCGAACCAGCAGCGGCACCGACAGCAGCTCCAGCTGCCGCACCCGCAATACCTGCTGCTGCACCACAGGCAGCGCCTCAGCAGGCACCCCGTCGCGCAGCACCGATGGCACCTGCCAGGATCGATGAGATGAGTTTTGCTAAAGCATACGCTAGTCCATCCGTGCGTAAGTTTGCACGTGAGCTGGGGGTTAACCTCGGTAGTGTTACCGGTGGTGGCCGTAAGGGTCGCATCACGCAGGCTGATGTTAAGGCGTTTGTTAAAAACGTCATGATCCACGGTGGGCCGGGTGGAGGCGATGGTGGCCTGCAAGTCGAACCGATGCCTGAGATCGATTTTGGCAAGTGGGGTGAGGTTGAGAGCAAGAAGCTTACCAAGATCAACAAGCTGACCGGCAAGTTCCTGCATCGTAACTGGGTGACGATTCCACATGTGACACAATTTGATGATTCAGATATCACCGAACTAGAGGCATTCCGCAAGGCGATGGTGCCTGAGTACAAAGAGAAAGGGATTCGCATCACGATGCTCGCGTTCCTGGTTAAGGCGGTGGTTGCAGGGCTGAAAGCGTTCCCACGTTTCAACACCTCGCTCGATGCGAGCGGCGAGAACCTGATCTACAAGAGCTACTACAACATCGGTATCGCGGTTGATACGCCGGATGGTCTGGTCGTGCCGGTGATCCGTGATGCCGATAAAAAGAGTCTGGTTGAGATCGCCACCGAGATGGGTGAGATCAGCATCAAGGCGCGTGATAAAAAATTGAAGCCAGCGGATATGCAGGGTGGCTGCCTCACCATCTCAAGTCTGGGTGGTATCGGCGGGACTAAATTTACCCCGATCGTTAATGCCCCAGAGGTTGCGATCCTCGGTGTGTCCCGTTCGAAGATGCAACCAGTGTGGAATGGCGACGGGTTTGACCCTAAGCTGATGTTGCCGCTAGCGCTATCGTACGATCACCGTGTGATCGATGGTGCCGATGGCGCACGTTTCACCACTTTTCTCAGTAGTGTGCTTGCGGGCGCACCTGAAGAACTGCTGTAACAGGAGATATTTGTATGACTCAGATAATAGATATTCCTGTTCCTGATATTGGTGACTTCGAAGCCGTTGAAGTGATCGAAGTGCTGGTCACTGCTGGTGACACCATTGAAGCCGAAGATTCGCTGATCTCAGTCGAATCTGACAAGGCCGCGATGGAGATACCGGCACCGCAGGGTGGTGTGGTTAAAGAGGTGCTGGTGGCGATTGGCGATAAGGTCTCCGAAGGCAGTCTGGTGATCAAACTGGAAGTGACTGAAACGGCTGCGAGTGAAGCACCTGCTGCTGCGGCACCAGCTACCGCGTCTGTACCAGTAACTCCAGCGAGCGCGATTGGATCGGCACCTGCGCCTAAGGCAGCAAGCCATAGCGGTGATGTCGATAAGAGTGCTGAGGTGGTAGTACTTGGCTCCGGCCCCGGCGGTTACACCGCAGCATTCCGTGCAGCGGACCTTGGCAAAAAAGTGATCCTGATCGAACGCTATCAAAATATTGGTGGTGTCTGTCTGAATGTCGGTTGTATCCCATCGAAGGCGTTGCTGCATACCGCGCAGGTGATTAACGAAGCGGAAGAGTTTTCGGATATCGGTGTCGCGTTCAATAAGCCAGAGATCGATATCGACAGACTGCGTGCCCATAAAGAAGGGGTGATCGGTAAACTAACCGGTGGTCTGAAAGGGCTGGCCAAGCAGCGTAAGGTTGAGATTATTCACGGCTACGGTAAGTTCACGTCGGCCAATACCATAGAGGTTGAAGCCGACGATGGCACTAAGACCGTTATCGGTTTTGAAAACGCGATTATTGCCGCTGGTTCACGCGTTACCAAGCTGCCGTTTATTCCATGGGACGATCCACGTGTGATGGATTCAACCGATGCATTGGAGATCGAGGAAGTTCCAAAGAGATTATTGGTTGTCGGTGGCGGTATCATCGGGCTGGAGATGGCAACGGTCTATGATGCACTCGGTTCTGATGTCACCATCGTTGAATTGTCGCCGGGTCTGATTCCGGGGGCGGATCGCGATGTGGTGCGTCCACTGGAACGTCGTATCAAGAAGCGTTACGAAAACATCTTTCTCAATACCAAAGTCACCGCGATTGAGCCTTCGGATGCCGGCATGGTCTGTTCGTTTGAAGGCAAAGGTGCGCCAGCGCAGGACACCTTTGATCGCGTTCTGGTCTCGATTGGGCGTTCACCGAATGGTCTGTTGATCGATGCTGACAAAGCAGGTGTTGTGGTTGATGAACGTGGCTTTATCAATGTTGATAAGCAGATGCGTACCAATGTAAACCATATCTTCGCGATTGGTGACATCGTCGGTCAACCGATGCTAGCGCATAAGGCGACCCATGAAGCGAAGGTGGCGGCCGAGGTGATCAGTGGTCTGAAGTCTTTCTTCGATGCGCGCACCATCCCTTCTGTCTGTTACACCGACCCTGAAGTGGCGTGGATGGGTAAGACTGAAGATGAGTGCAAAGCGGAAGGAATCAAATACGAAAAGGGTGCCTTCCCGTGGGCCGCGAGTGGTCGTTCATTGTCGATTGGGCGTGATGAAGGGATGACCAAGGTACTGTTCGATGAGCATCATCGCATCATCGGCTGCGGCATTGTCGGCACAAACGCCGGTGAGTTGATTGCCGAGGCAGTGTTGGCGCTAGAGATGGGGGCCGATGTTCAGGATCTTGGTCTGACCATTCACCCGCACCCGACGCTGTCTGAGACGCTTAACTTTGCTGCGGAGGTAGCGGAGGGGACCTGTACGGATATCTATCTGCCCAAGCGGAAGTAAGTAGTCGCCCCTGAAAACCCCGCAAGTGACTAACAGGCAAAGAAAAAGAGTGCGAGCTGAGATAAGATATCGTCCAGAAAAGGGTGCTCATTGTGGTAAAACCGGACGAAAGAAGGGATAGTGCAAGTGATTCAAAACAGAGGTCAAAATTCAGATCAACTGAATTTTTGCATGCCGATTTGCTGGATCAATTGAATGCGATTGTCCTGAAGGTAAGTAATGGTTCGGCGGCAGTTCTCAATAGCCGAATAAAGATGATCAAGGTGCGCAGCAGGGGCTTCCGCAACAAAGAGCGGTTTGCCAATGCCATTTACTTTCATCTTGGTGGGTTGGCTCTTTACCCCGCGGGCATAGTCAAATGATGTTTACCCAGCCGATCAACAGAAGAGCCCAAAAATAAAATCTGTCGCTGTTCAGGTTGCGTCTGACTTGTTCGGGTGCAAGGAAAAGATACGCACTTTACAAGTGTAAATGAGTCTTTTCGACGCCGTAATCGGGCAAGTCAGAGGTGAACTGAATAGTGACTACCAACGGTAGCTGTACTGCATCCCCAGTACGGGCACCTGTGTGAGGCGGTAGCGGTTATCCAGTGAGCTGTCCAGTTCACTGGAGCGATAGGCGGGGAGTGCGATCACGGGTGACAGCTGCACAGTGCTTTGATCATCTGAAAACCACTGGTCGGTTTTGGCGTTCACCGTGCCGAGCGGATCGGTCAGTCCCAAAATCCAGCTATCGGACCAGTGCTTCTCGCCACCGCGGGCGTGGCGATTGCGGATCTCCCTGCGCAGCTTCATAAAGTACATGCCGAGAAACGAACCAGCGACCGGCGTCACGATGAGATCCTGTAGCGACGGTTTTTCGAAGAAGGCCTCGAAGCCAAATTCGAATGAGGCCGAGAGGGCCGCTGAATACCAGAAGGCGGTGTTTTCATCAAAGCCGCGTTCGCGTGCGCGCACATAATAGGCGCTGCCCCAGTAGGGGTGCAGGAGGTAGTTGATCTCCCACTGGTCACCGTCCCAAACTGCCTGGCTGACATTGCTTTTGTATTTGGCGAAACTGAATTCGTTTTTCTGTTCGTCAGACCAGCCGGAGAAGCTCTGTGGCGAGAAGTAGAGCAGACCCACGATGGTCGCCTGATAGGCGAAGAAATATTTGGTGTCCTTTATCAGCCCCTCTTTGTTGGCGCCTTTGGGTGGGATGCTATCGATATCGCCACTTATTGAAAAGATATTACGATCGAGCGCCCCCAATTTAATGCCTTGAGCCGACAGCCCAAGATCCAGGCCTGAGGGCGAGTTAAGTGTCCAGCGCTGTGTATTACTGGCATCAAATAGTGGGTGTGATTCTGGGGCCGCATGACTGGCAGCAGAAATCGTAATTAGACCTGAGAGGGTGCTAATGAGGGCTATACGTCGTAACATTTTAAAATACAATGGGTTATAGGGTCTCGCGCTGTATCTGACTCGCTGCTGCATGGCGGGGAGGAAACACAGGAACTCCAGTTAAATAATTGATGCTGAATGCTACAGCATCAAGCGTGCTCGCTGCAAGGTATGTCGGGTATCTCGGTAGGTTGAATGGTCAGGTTTCGAGTGGTGAATGGTTATATAGGGCTGACAGGCTGTTGCTGAAGTAGTTTTGCCTTGATCTCAATGAGGTCAATAGTGGCGAGTTTCTCGAATGTCTTTCCTCTCAAAATATCTTCCAGTTCGATAATCATCGCTGCCCCGTCTATTTTAATGACTTTACCTCGCATGACATTGGGTTCCGCGCTAGAGGGGAGGTTGAATGTTAAGGTGATGGCCTCACCCTTTTCGCAACTCATCGGGACGATTTCATTATCATCGCAGGTGATTTTGATGGTGTGCTCAGAAAAATCGACAATGGTGCATGAGCTCTGTTCGCTATAGAGTTTTGTCTGTATCAATCCGGGAATCTTTGCCTCGAGTCTTACCTGAGTGCGTTGGTCTTTCAGTTCCAGCAGGGCGGGATCAGTATTGAGCACGACCACCTGAGTGTTGTCGAAGTACCCCTCTTTAAGGCGAGCATATTTCTTTACCACCGTATCAATGAACGAGATCTTTTCATCGTGCTGTTGCCCGATTAATGTGATGCTATTGCCTCTCGCAAAACCACCACTCTGTTCCAGGCTCTCTTTTTGTTCATAGTCCAGTTCTGTTTCACCACGGCTGACCGAGGGGATAAGAATGGCAAAACTGTTGATCTCATCAAGGCGTGTTCCATTCAGTATTAGCTCGTTACCGTCCGCGGTGCAGGTGATCTCATTATTTGAGTAAACGATCTCATTGTTGATCAGGTAGGCAATGATGATGGAGTCGAGGGTGATTTCCTGTCGATATTCAGGGAAGTATTTGAGGTTACTTCCAATGGGGAAATAGGGCAGCATTTTGCATAACTTGTGACTATCCAGCACGACTCGCACCGGCGAGGGTTTAGTGGTGGAATTTTTTTTAGAAAATATATTGAATATCTTCAGCATGTTAAGTTTTTCTATTGGAAGCGACTGTGCTGCCAATGTGATCGGCATCTATGTGCAAAACTATAGTGAACAAGCTGATGAATACCTGCTGATTTTGAGCGTGCTTATGGCCCAGAAGGCGATCGATTAGGGAGCCTTTGATTTATTCATGAACTGGTATCTTGTGTCTACCCCCAGCTTCTGCGTTGCGAATCTTCGCAATGGCTCACAATCTACTTCGCCCAGAATAAATCCGAGGTTCCTTCGATTAAAAAGATGCCCCTGGTTGCTGTAGAAATTCAATCTCTTCAGCTGTGCTTTCCCGCCCAAGCACTGTATTGCGATGTGGGTAGCGTCCAAAACGGTCGATGATCGCCTGGTGTTTGAGTTCGAACTCGAGATTAGATTTCATGCCGGATTGTTCAAACAACGTGACGGCTATCTTATGGATAGCAGACGATTCGCTGTGCATATAGGGCATGTAGAGAAAGGCTCGCTGTGGGGGTGCGAGCGACTGGTCTGCCTGTTGTGCAACCGCTTCCTGTGCCAGCGCGAGGGAGAGCGGGTCGCAGGCAAAGGCGAGTGGCTGGTCACGATAGAGGTTACGCGAGAATTGATCGAGTACGATGATTTCGGCGAGTCTGCCGAGGGGGGCTTCACGCCATGCATGGCATTCGCAGCGGCTGGCAGCGGTATGAAGTGTGCCAAAGCGCTGTAGAATTTCGGCATCAAACACGTCATCTTTGATCCACCACGATTTTGGTTCGATTTCATTAAACCAGAAATCGATAACCCCCTGGTATTGCCGCACTATGGCTCCAGTCTGCCATTGATGGCATCACTTAGCAGCTCAGCATATTGCTGCTGCGCCAATGGGATGGGGTTGCCAGCAGCAGAGGGATCTTGCTGTGCCTGTGTCGCGATTTCATCAATGCGACTGTCGTCGATGCCGATGCTGCGCAGGTCATCTGGAATCCCGATGTGGCTGCGTAGCGTCAAGATGTAATCGAGTACTGTTTCAAAGTTTTCACCATCGAGTTCAAGATAACGAGCAAGATGGTGCATGCGTGCATCGATCGCCGGGCGATTTTTGAGTAACACGTATGGCATCAGGATGGCGTTCAGCAGGCCGTGATGGGCGTCGTAGATTGCCCCTAATGGATGGGCCAGCGCGTGCATTGCACCGAGTCCTTTTTGAAAGGCGGTTGCACCCATGGTGGATGCCTGCATCATATGACTACGCGCCTCAATATTGAGTGGTTCTTCACAGGCGGTCACCAGCCACTCCTTAATCAGGCGCATCCCTTCCAACGCAATACCATCGGCCATCGGGTGATAGCTCGGTGAGCAGTAGGCCTCCAGGTTATGAGAGAGTGCATCCATGCCGGTCGCTGCGGTGATGTTAGCGGGTAGCCCCACGGTGAGTTGTGGGTCGGCGATGACAATGGCTGGCAGCATCCTGGGGTGAAAGATGATCTTTTTAGTGTGTGTCTCTTCATCAACAATGAGTGAGGCGCGCCCCACCTCTGAGCCGGTACCGGAGGTGGTGGGTAGCGCAATGATCGGGGCAATGCCGTCGGCGTCAACGCGTCGCCAGTTATCGCCGACATCTTCAAAATCCCATATAGGGCGATGCTGTCCTGCCATCAATGCGATCGCCTTACCGGCATCGAGGGCGCTGCCGCCGCCAAGGGCGATCACGCCGTCATGGCCGTCATCACGAAAGTGCTTTACACCCTCTTCGATGTTGGCACCGTTTGGATTCGGTTTGACATCAAAAAAGAGTCCGCTTGGTATCCCCTGATTCTGGTTATGTGTGATTGCCTGGCTTACCATCGGAAGTTTGGTAAGGCCCGCATCGGTCACCAGTAGTGGGCGTTGCATGCCGAGCGCCTTGCAGGCGGCTGGCAGTTCTTCAATGCGACCGCTGCCGAACCAGATGGTGGTGGGGTAGTTCCAGTTGCCGCAAAGGTGATTGCTGATGTCCATCATGATTCAATATTTATTGTCGAAAGTGAAATGATCTTGGTTGCGTCAATCTCTCATACGCAAGTTCAGACAGCGAGCACCCTTTGCCTGATTGTTTGAGGCCTGTCCATGGCAGTGCCGGATCCAGGTAGTCACAGCGATTCATGAAGCAGGTGCCGGTCTGTAGTTGGCAGCCGAGTGTGAGTGCTGCATCACTATCTGCTGTCCAGATCGATGCTGTCAGGCCGTAGGGTGAGTCGTTCATTAATTCTACCGCCTGCGCATCGGAGTCAACCTGCATAATACCGACGACAGGTCCAAAGCTTTCATCACGCATCACGGACATTGAATGATCGACATCCAGCAGTACCTGCGGTGCGAGATAGGGGGTGTCGACTGCGCTTGCCGGAAACGCTTTTTCATCTATTGCCGCAGTCGCGCCCTGTTTGATTGCGTCGTTGATTTGATCGCGCACACGGTTTGCGTTGGCGGTATTGACCATCGGTCCAAGGGTTGTGTCTGGGTGCAATGGGTCGCCTAGGCGGTATTCACGTGTCAGTTCGATAAAACTGCCACAAAAATCTTTGTACTGATCCTTATGAACATAGATTCGCTCGATGCCGCAGCAGGATTGGCCAGAATTAAAAAAGGTACCATCGACAAGCCCTTCAACAGCACGTTCAATATCGGCATCCCGGCGAACATAGGCGGGATCTTTTCCGCCAAGTTCAAGTCCTATATTGATAAAGCGGCCGACAGCCGCGTTTTCAATTTCACGCCCGCCCTGAGTGGAACCTGTGAAAGAGACATAGTTGATCGCATCATTCTGTATCAGTTTGCTGGTGGTGGCGTGATCGATAAACAGATGCTGGAACAGGCCCGCAGGCAGACCGGCCGTGTCGAATGCATCGAAAAGTCGCTCTGCTGTCAGTGGGGTCTGCGAGGCAGGTTTCATGATGACACTATTGCCTGCCATTAATGCAGGGATGATTGAATTGGCAGCGGTGAGATAAGGGTAGTTCCACGGCACGATGGAGAGCACAATGCCGTGCGGTGAGCGGCGAATGAATCGTCTGCTCTCAGCCGATGCCTCAACCTGAATATCGGCCAGTTTGTCTGCTGCGGCTCTTGCCATATGGCATGCACGTTCGGCAAAGCCTTTTATTTCACCAGGGGTGTAACGCAATGGACGCCCCATCTGCCAGCTGAGTTCTTCAGAGATGCCAGACTGCCTTGCCAGTAGCATGCTGACCGCCTTAAGGCAGACATTTTTACGCTCTTCAATCGGTGTGTTTTGCCATTCAATCTGCGCTGCCGCAGAGGTGGCGAGTGTCTTGTCGATTTCTGCAGCGGTTGCGTATGGCCGTTCCGCATAGTTGCGGCCATTGATGGGCGAGATAACTTTAAAGGTATTAGGCATCAGATAATCTCAAAGTAGCGATCCATTTCCCAGTCGGTAATATGCTTGCGGAATTCGCGTTCTTCCCATTCGCGGCTCGCGGCGTAGTGATCAATAAAGCTATCCCCAAAGTATTGTCGAGCCATGATGGACGACTTGAGGCGTTGTGCCGCTTCCCATAATGTCGTGGGTAGCTGGCGTTCTGCGGCAAAGTTCTGTTCGTAGGCGTTACCGCTGACCTGTTCATCGGGCTCAAGCTTCTGCTCGATCCCTTCCAGCCCGGAGGCAAGCGCCGCTGCGAGAATGATATAAGGATTGGCATCGGCGGCGGCCACGCGATATTCGACCCGCTGAGAGCTAGCGCTGCCGGGAATCACACGTAGTGCGCAGGTGCGGTTTTCGACACCCCAGGTGGCAACCGTTGGCGCCCAGAAACCCGGGATCAAGCGGGTGTACGCGTTGATGGTCGGGGCGATCATCGCCAGCAGTTCCGGCATAAACTGCTGCTGACCGGCGATGAAGTGACGCATGGTGTCACTCATGTTGTCGGGTTTGTCGGCATCATAAAAGCACGAGGTACCGTTGGCATCATTCAGTGAGATATGGATGTGCCCGCTCTGCCCCGGCCAATCCGGCGACCACTTCGCCATGAAGGTTGCCATCAATCCAGCGCGCTGGGCAGCGATCTTGGTAAAGGTTTTAAAGAGCGCTGCTTTGTCGGCGGATTCGAGTGCCTTGTCGTAGGCGATCGCCGCTTCGAGTACACCGGGGCCGGTCTCTTCATGTAGCCCTTCAATCGGGAAGTCCATCGCCTCGCCGAGATCGAGGAGCTGTTGATAGATTTCGGCATCGACGCTATTGCGGAGTACCGAGTAGCCAAAGTAGTCCGGTGCCAGTGGGGTGAGATCGCGGTAGCGTTTTTCACGGATCGATTCACGTGTCTCGTCGAAGAT
>Ga0316207_10003701_pt1 | contig 13938 bp, 14 predicted proteins | sample 6weekpyrite_MG_FD_204943 | JGI IMG/M metagenome (GOLD analysis project Ga0316207, IMG submission 204943) | Microbial mat bacterial communities from mineral coupon in-situ incubated in ocean water Damariscotta River, Maine, United States -... | ecosystem: Environmental > Aquatic > Marine >... | reverse complement strand
TCAAAATATAGTGTATATAAATGGTGCAACAGCGGACCCCTGGGTAAATACAATCAGCGCACTTAAAAGCATTAACACAACAATGATAGGAGCTAACCAAAACTTCTTTCGCTCCTTCATAAATCCCCATAAGTCTGATAGTAATTCCATCATTAGTATGGTTTCTCCATATGTTTTTTTGAACGAGGTTTACTCGTGATACGAAATGAATCCGTTAGAGTCATGGGTTTATTTAGTGGATTCTTACCAATTAATCGAACAAAGAGCCCTATTGGCGTAATAATTAGATAAAATACGGCTCCTAAGATTATTCGCGTATTTATCCACCCCAAAACCAAACCTATTTTCATCCATATGCGATAAATGGGATTCAGGCTTTTCGGAATAATAAGAGCCCACAAAATTAATACAGCAGAAATAGACCACGGAATAATTGATATACTTTGATCAAACAGGTATGGAAAAATAACGCCAAACAATACTGCTATTATAATGGCAGTTGTTATACCAAATTTTCGTAATCCTTTTGAATCTAAATGGGGAATGTGACTACTCATATTAATCTAACTCAAATTCATTTTTCCAGGACTCGTCTTTTTCTATTATTGGCTGATCAACTTTGTTTAATATCACATTTTCTAAAACCAAATAATCCATCTCCGTACGCATAAAACAACGATATGCATCTTCAGGCGTACAAACAATCGGCTCACCTCTAACGTTAAAAGACGTATTTATCAATATAGGACAACCAGACTTTTTATCAAATTCATCAATTAAGGCATAAAATCTGGGATTCGTTTCCATATGTATAGTTTGTATTCGTGCTGAATAATCCACATGCGTTACAGCGGGTATGTCAGAATTTGGAATATTTAGTTTTTCAATGCCAAATAAATTTTTCTGTTTTTCGGTGAGTTGCTTTTGCTTCTCTTTATTAACATCTGCAACCATCAGCATATAAGGACTAGCTGTGTCAATATCAAACCATGATGAAACTTTTTCTGCCTTAATTGCTGGTGCAAACGGCCTAAATGATTCACGATATTTAATTTTCAGGTTCATTTTTGATTGCATATTTTCACTACGAGGATCACCAATGATTGACCTCCCACCTAGCGCTCTTGGCCCAAATTCCATACGACCTTGAAACCAGCCAACAACATTTTCTTCATTTAATATATCGGCAACTTTAGGAAATAATTCTTCATCATCGAACACATTATACTTAGCATCAACACTATCCAGGTAATTAATGATTTCTTTGCTATCAAACTTATTCCCCAAATATGAGCCATTAGATTTATCAGTTATATTATCTGAGTCTCGCTCATTTCCTAGGTACTCATGCCAAATAGAATAAGCAGCGCCAATAGCTCCACCAGCATCTCCAGCAGCGGGTTGTATCCAAATATTTTTAAATATTTTCTCTCTTAATAGCTTTCCATTCGCAACACAATTTAACGCAACACCACCAGCCAAGCATAAATAGTCAACGTTTAATTCTTTTTTCACGGTATTAGCAAGCTTTATGACAATTTCCTCTGTCACCACCTGAATGGATCTTGCTAAATCCATTTCCTTTTGCTTTATCTCGGTTTCTGATTTTCTCGGAGGACCACCAAATAACATATGAAACTTATCGTTTGTCATTGTCAATCCAGCGGCGTAATTAAAATAACTCATGTCCAATTGGTAAGTACCATCATCTTTTACCTGAATAAGATGATCATATATTTCCTGCACATAAGTCGGCTCTCCATAAGGAGCCAATCCCATGAGCTTATATTCACCTGAATTCACTTTGAAACCTGTGTAATAGGTAAACGCCGAATACAGTAAACCTAAAGAATGCGGAAAATCTATTTCCCACTGAGATATAAGTTCATTACCCTCGCCTAGCCACACGGATGTTGTAGCCCACTCTCCTACACCATCAATACACAATACTCCCGCCCTCTCAAAAGGACTCGGATAAAACGCGGAAGCAGCATGAGATTGGTGATGTTCAGTAAAAAGTAAAGAAGGAATTTCATCACTACTATTACCTAATATAGAGTGCAATTCTTTTTTAATGACTGACTTTAATAATAGCTTTTCTTTCAGCCATACTGGCATGGCTGTTAAAAAGGATTTAATGCCATTAGGGGCATAGGCCAAATAGGTTTCTAGTAATCGTTCAAATTTCACTAGTGGTTTATCATAAAACGCTACATAATCTATATCGGATAAAGACAAACCAGCTTCTTCCAAACAATAATTTATTGCGTTTTTAGGAAATCCGGAGTCATGTTTTTTCCGCGTATAACGCTCCTCTTGAGCGGCTGCAATCATATTACCATCCACTAATAATGCGGCTGCGCTATCATGATAATATGCAGAAATACCTAACACCTTAATGCTCATTAATGAGTTATCCTAGAAAAACTAATTGGGGCTTATATTAAACTGCTAAATTTGTGCCAGGGAAATGCACATAAATTTTAAATAAGACAGTTAATACAGAAACTTACATGATACAAAAAGGTGAATTGAGCAAATAGAGTTACATCTATTGATTAGATATTTAAATTGCACGGAAAAATTGATACTCAATAACTAAACCTATAAATTAACGCCTTTTATGCATCACAATTACTCAATTCTGACACAATAATTCGCTTACCATCAATATACCAACTTACATCAAAATTATATAATCGAAAACAATATTTTTTTTGATCAACATCTTCCTGTAAATGCGCTGGCCTAGGATCAGTTGCTAACATTTCAATTATTATTTGTTTCAAATCAATAGTTGATTCATCAAAATATTTACTTAATTCACTGTTGCTTTGATCTGAAAAATCAACGCTAAACAATTTTTCTGGTGCTAAGTTAGCAAAACCAGCAGTGGCCTCTTTAACAATATCCGCATAGGGTAAATAAGGCTTGATATCTAGAACTGGTGTTCCATCTAAAATATCGATACCCGATAGATGAAGGTGAATTTGATCACTAAAATATTCAATTTCATCAAGCGCTACCACCGATTGGCCTATGGGATTTGGACGATAATTTGAGCGTGTGGCAAACACTCCCATACGCTCATTCCCACCTAAGCGTGGCGGTCTAACGGTATTTTTGGGCTTTTTCTGAATGTTCTGATGAAAGATAAATAGAATCCATACATGAGAATATTGATCTAAACCACGCACAATATCTGGATGACTAAATTCTGGCAATAGTGTCAATTTTGCTGTGGCTTGCTTTACTAAACCTGGCTGACGTGGAATACCAAACTTTTGTTTAAAACAAGAAGTTATATGCCCTATCGGCTTAAATTGAATACACTCTTCATCATCAATCATATATTCAAGTGATATTTCTATTAATGAGGATAAAAATCATAATTGATGCAGAAAGATAAGATGACCTTGCACGAAAATTTAAGAACTTATTCTAACGGGTTTAACTTTTCAATGTAGGAAAAACTTCAGATGGACATGTAAACAAATTAATTAATGGTTCGGCGACTAGTTCAGAATTTGTTGATATAGAACCATCATCAAGTATTCGAAATACCGTATAATCATGTTTAAGCATGAATTCTAATACATTTTCCAAATTTGTTCTTCCCAACCTTTCAAACATTAATAGTTTAACGATTTTTTTGGAAAAGAGTTTTTCCGCACCAGCAAAAACATTCTCTTCATGCCCTTCAACGTCCACTTTCAAAACAACTGATTCAAATCGATCATTCAATACAGAATCAAGTGTGTCGACCGGAACCTCGATACCTTTTTCATAATCCTTCGCAACACGACTAGTTGGTGACAAATTAGGCTCAGCAATAAAAGATAAACTACCCTTTTTATCCGAAACTCCTATATTATGAGATTCAAATTCAGCTAAACAGTCTACATTAAGCACAAGAGTGTCTTGTAAGGCTTTAAAGGTTTCCGGACTAGGCTCAAATAGGACAATTTTTTTAAAGTCATTACAACAAGTCATACTAAATAAGCCAACATTCGCGCCAACGTCAATCAATGTATCACTCAAACTTGCGTTATTTCGCAAGAATATCATATCGGTGGGTTCTGAGTATTTACGATAAAAAATAGAACTATAAGATGTTGAGGGATAAACTTGAACTAATGCATTATTCCATAGTTTTGTTACAAATTTATCACCTCTTCTTTTCCTAATAGCCCAAATAGTACCTTTAAAAAGATATCGAATTTTATCAAATCCGGAGTTATATTTAAAAATACTCGCAATAACACTCAGCATTTCTTTCACAAAAATTCCCTTTACTGTTACTTTTTTAGTCCTCCATTGGTTATTGAAGGCGTCAATTAGGACATGGAGTCATATAGAAGCACATAGTAAAGCAAGTTTTATGTCAAAAAAGAGATGTTTGACATAAAAAAGTTCTGGGGAATATTTATACAAAACAAATGTATTACCCTACTTTCATCATTGTCATAGGAATCAAGGTTGAAAAATAACCAAGTAGATTAATTTAAATATGAGAATGAACGGTGTCTTACAATCGTCGCTGCCTAAAAAACGACTTCAATAGCTCAGCACATTGCAACTCTAACACGCCGCCGGTCACTTTCAATTGATGATTTAACTTCTCATTATTAACAAGTGAAAATACCGAGCCAGCGCAACCCGTGCGAGGATCAAAAGCACCAAACACCAAACGATTAATCCGAGCGTGCACCATAGCTCCAGCACACATGGCACATGGTTCAAGTGTTACGTACAATGTTGTATCTCCAACAATACGATAGTTCTCGATTACTTTTGCCGCTTTGCGAAGTACATTAATTTCCGCATGACCGGTAGGATCTGAGGCTTTAATGGGGTTATTATAGGCTTCTGCTAACAGTTCCCCGTCTTTAACAATAACTGCGCCAACGGGAACTTCGCCATTTTGTTCAGCCTGTTTTGCTAAGCTTAAGGCTTGAGCCATCCATTTTTCGTCATCTTGCAATGACATGGCAGAATTTTATTCCCACTCAATAGTCGCTGGTGGCTTACCTGAAATGTCATAGGTAACACGGGAGATACCATCCACTTCATTAATAATTCTTCTCGAGACTATATCAAGGAAATCATAAGGTAAACGTGACCAAATTGCTGTCATAAAATCAATGGTCTCAACACAACGTAATGCAATCACATAATCATATCGACGCCCATCACCCATTACACCAACCGATTTAACTGGTAAAAAAACCGCAAAAGCCTGACTGGTTTTATCATAGAGATCATGCTTGCGAAGTTCTTCAATATAAATCGCGTCTGCCAATCTTAATAAATCAGCATAATCTTTTTTCACTTCACCTAAAATGCGAACACCTAATCCAGGTCCTGGGAAAGGATGACGATAAACCATATCGTACGGTAAACCTAATTCAACCCCTAATTTACGTACTTCATCTTTAAACAACTCTCGTAGTGGTTCAACCAACTCGAGTTTCATATAATCGGGCAAACCACCCACATTGTGGTGAGATTTAATCACATGCGCTTTGCCAGATTTTGCACCTGCAGATTCAATAACATCCGGGTAAATGGTACCTTGTGCCAACCATTTCGCATTGCTTAATTTATTGGATTCTTCTTCAAAAATATCAATAAATAAATTACCAATAATCTTTCGTTTTTTTTCAGGGTCATCCTGACCTTTCAATTTTTCTAAAAAACGATCCTCGGCATCTACGCGAATAACTTTTACACCCATATGTTTCGCAAAGGTATTCATTACTTGATCACCTTCATGCAATCTGAGCAATCCGTTATCCACAAAAACACATGTTAATTTATCGCCAATAGCGCGATGTAGTAATGCGGCTACGACAGAAGAATCTACACCACCTGATAAACCGAGAATGACTTCATCATTTCCCACTTTTTCTTGCACCTGTTGAATAGAATCTTCAACAATATTGCTTGAAGTCCACAAAGCTTCACACTGACAAATATCTAACACAAAACGTTCTAAAATCCGGCCGCCCTGTCGGGTATGTGTCACTTCCGGGTGAAATTGAACACCATAAAATCGCCTATCTTCGTCAGCAATACCTGCGATTGGCGCACTATCCGTACTAGCCATTAATTTGAAGCCGTCAGGCATAGTTGTCACTTTATCACCGTGACTCATCCAAACATCTAACATACCAAAACCTTCTTCAGTGGTATGGTCTTCAATAGCTTTTAATAATTTTGTATGACCACGCGCGCGAACTTGAGCATAACCAAATTCACGTTTATCCGATGATGAAACTGCACCACCCAATTGAGCAGCCATCGTTTGCATGCCGTAACAAATACCCAATACAGGAACACCTAGTTCGAACACACTAGATGCAGCAACAGGTGCCTCCTCGCCGATCACTGATTCTGGGCCACCTGATAAAATAATGCCATTGGCAGCAAATGACTTAATATCAGTTTCATCCATATCCCAAGCATGAATTTCGCAATATACGCCAATTTCTCGAACTCGCCTTGCAATGAGTTGAGTGTATTGAGAACCAAAATCAAGAATGAGAATACGATATGAATGAATATTTTGAGACATGCTAAACCTGCTTATAGATGCTTTAGAAAAACGCCCCGAAAGTGTTCAACAAATCGAGGCGTTAAAATTAATGAAAAATATGAAAATCTTAGTCTATACGATAATTTGGCGCTTCTTTGGTAATTGTCACATCATGCACATGACTTTCACGCATACCTGAACTAGTAACCCGGACAAATTTTGGTTTAGTACGCATATCGTCTAAATTCGCACTACCTGTGTAACCCATGCTCGCACGTAATCCACCCATCATCTGATGAATAATATTTAACATGGAACCTTTGTAAGGTACGCGCCCTTCAATACCTTCTGGCACTAATTTTTCTACATCAGAAGCATCTTGAAAATAACGATCACTTGAACCTTGAGATTGCGCCATAGCACCTAACGAACCCATACCACGATAAGATTTATAGGAACGACCTTGGTATAATTCGACTTCACCAGGTGCTTCCTCAGTTCCAGCAAACATACCACCAACCATCACACAATACGCACCGGCAGCAATTGCTTTTGCCATATCACCAGAAAATCGAATGCCACCATCTGCAATCAATGGTATACCCGTATCTTTTAACGCTTCAGCAATATTTGCCACAGCTGATATTTGAGGTACGCCTACGCCACTAACTATTCGTGTAGTGCATATTGATCCAGGACCAATACCCACTTTCACCGCATCAACACCAGCATCCGCCAAAGCAACCGCGGCATCTCTAGTCGCAATATTACCACCAATCACTTGCACGTCAGGATAGGTTTTCTTCATCCAGGCCACACGGTCCAACACACCTTGTGAATGGCCGTGGGCTGTATCAACGATAATCACATCAACACCTGCTGACACTAATGCTGCAACTCGATCAGGTGTATCCGGTCCAGTACCAACAGCGGCGCCAACTCGTAATCGCCCTTGTTCATCTTTGCAGGCATTTGGAAAGTCAGTTGATTTCTGAATGTCTTTTACGGTAATCATGCCGCGCATTTGAAAGTCATCATTAACCACTAGCACTTTTTCAATACGGTGCTTGTGTAACAGACTTAACACCTCTTCACGACTTGCGCCTTCTCTAACAGTAACCAGTCTGTCTTTTTGAGTCATGATGTCAGAAACAGGATTATCCAATTGCGTTTCAAATCGTAAATCTCGGCTTGTCACAATACCGACTAGACTATCCCCCTCTACCACAGGGACACCGGAAATATTATTAGCCCGAGTAATGTTCATAACATCTCGAATGCTAGTATTAGGTGAAACAGTAATGGGCTCTTTGATGACACCACTTTCAAACTTCTTCACATTTCGTACATTTGCGGCTTGTTGATCAATAGTGATATTTTTATGAATAATTCCAATTCCGCCCTCTTGCGCTAATGCAATGGCAAGACGAGATTCCGTCACTGTATCCATAGCCGCAGAAACTAGGGGTATATTTAGCTCAATACCGCGTGTTAATTTTGTTTTTAAACTGACTTCTTTGGGTAAAACCGTAGAATGTGCAGGAAGTAAGAGAACATCGTCAAATGTGAGGGCTTCGTGGTCTATTCGCAACATGAACTCATCCAATTAGTTATCCTCGGCATGTCGAAAAGATGACAAAACCGAGTGAGTATTAAATAAACAAGTTATTATACCTTATTGTTTCTTTGATAGTCACTAGTCTAAATCGCTAGATATTGACAATAAAAAGCATCAATATGACGAATTTCCTGAAGCTGGATAATTTCCGATCATAATAGTATGTAAATTACGCATTTATAAGCTAAAAATGCTTACATAAATTGCCAACTTCAATATTTGTATATATCATCGATTAATGTATATTATGTATATTGCGATGTTTTAACGCATCGTACTTAATTTAACCACCTAAACCATCTTTTTAATAGGGAGTGGATAATGAAAAAACTTGCTGTTTTAGCGGCTGTTCTCATGTTGTTTGGCTGTGCATCTACATCGGAAACAAAAATGGGTGGTGGCGCTACCGATTTCCCAGGTATGGTAAGTGAAGCAAAAGCTTCAATAAGCAAAGCTAAATCTGTCGGTGGTGAATGGCGCGATTCAAAAAAATTCCTTAAAAAAGCTGAAAAAGCCGCCAAAGCTGGCGATATGAAAAAAGCCATGGACTTGGCTAAAAAGGCAACCGATCAAGGTAAGATGGGTTACGATCAAGCTGTTTCGCAAAAAAATGCAGGCCCTTGGTTATTCTAAAACTTTAGATTTCTAAAAAACCGCCAACGAGATTAGACCTAATCTCTTGGCGGTTTTTTTATGCCCAGCTTATAAAACGCTAACATGACAGACTCTCCGCTAAATTACAGTAAAAAAAACGAAAAGCATGTTTATCGAGTTTCAGAGCTCAATCAAGATGTCCGCACCTTATTAGAAACAGGCTTTCCCCAGCTTTGGTTAGAAGGTGAAATATCAAATTTTGCCTGCCCTACATCTGGCCATTGGTACTTTTCTCTCAAAGATCAACGCGCACAAGTCCGCTGTGCAATGTTCAAAAATAAAAATCGTTCTGTCGGATTTACACCGAAACAAGGAGACCAAGTTTTAACCAAGGTAAAGATAAGTCTTTACGAAGCACGAGGTGAATATCAGTTAATAGTTGAAGGCATGGAAGAAGCCGGGTTCGGAGCCTTGCAACGGGCTTTTGAAGCCTTAAAGAACAAGTTACAAAAGGAAGGCTTATTTGATGCCGCAGTAAAACAAAGCTTACCAATACAACCTAAGCAGATCGGAGTTATTACCTCACCAACGGGTGCTGCAATTCGAGATATATTAAGTGTTTTAAAACGACGATTTCCTGGCATCCCGGTTTTATTATACCCAGTAGCAGTTCAAGGTAATGCTGCGGCATCTCAAATCGTCGATGCAATACAAATCGCCAACAAGGAACAACATTGCGATGTACTGATCCTGGCTCGAGGCGGTGGCTCACTGGAAGATTTATGGTCATTTAATGAAGAAAATGTCGCTCGGGCTATTTTCCATAGTGACATACCTATTGTCTCTGGTATTGGCCATGAAATTGACTTCACCATTGCAGATTTTGTTGCAGATTTTCGAGCGGCCACCCCTTCGGCTGCAGCCGAGCAAGTTGTTCCGGATCAAGCAGATATCAACGCTTATATATTACGTTTACAACAACAACTCACAAATAATTTAATGACGTTAATTAATAATAAAAAGGATAAGTTAGCGTGGTTGAGCAAACGTATAAAACATCCATCCCAACAATTAAGCGAGAAAACTCAACGACTCGACGAGCTTGAGTTACGAATGCATCAATCTATAAAACAACAATTAATTTTTAAAAAAATGTCGCATGAACAAATTACCAAACAACTTAGCCATTTAAGCCCCAACAATTTACTTAAAAAAAACCAACATAAACTGGAATTTTTAAGTCATAGACTATGTCAAAACATCGGTGATCGTTTAACACAAAAAACTAATCAATTTCTAATGACGACGCGCACGTTACACACTATTAGCCCCTTGGCTACGCTAGATCGTGGTTATGCCATTGTCAGTCAGCGGAATAATAACTGCATCGTTCAATCATATAACGATGTTAAATTCAACGATGAAATAAAGGTTAGATTAAGTAATGGACAACTGGTCTGTAGCGTTAAAGAAACACTCCCGGATTAACGTTTTCCTCGTTTTTCTGATCTTACCTGGCTGGGCTTTTTCTCAAAACCTCCCCACTGAGTCGCTAGTTCCTGGTGGCATAGCAATAATTTCAGTGGGTGATGCATCTAAAAGTAAACCTCAGGTTAAATTCAACAAACAATCGATTCTTACCGTAAAACGCGATAAAAACTGGATAGCCGTTATTGGTATTCCACTCTCTACAAAACCAGGCCAACAATTTATTGACGTAAAGACGACTGAGAAACAAAAAAAACTGGCCTTTGAGGTTAAAGATAAACAATATCGTACACAACACATCACCATCAAAAATAAACGCAAAGTCAATCCTAATAAAACGGATATGACCCGCATCAATAAAGAACGACCCATTATTCGCTCTGCACTAAAGCACTGGTCAGATTCGGCCGATGTAAATCTTAGATTCCTTACACCAGTTGAAGGAAGAAAAAGCAGTTCATTTGGATCTAGGCGTGTGTTTAACAAACAGCCACGGCGACCACATAGTGGTATGGACATCGCTGCGGCATTAGGTGTAGAAATTACAGCCCCAGCACCCGGTAAAGTTATTGAAGCCGGAGATTATTTCTTTAATGGAAATTCAGTATTTGTTGACCATGGGCAAGGCTTAATCACCATGTACTGCCATATGGACAAGATAACGGTAAAAGTTGGAGAAAATGTTGCTGCAGGTGACAAGCTTGGTACTGTTGGGAAAACAGGCCGAGTTACCGGGCCACACTTACACTGGACCGTAAGTTTAAATAATGCGCGCGTAGATCCCGCATTATTTCTAGTAAAACAACCATGAGCAATCACATGATAGGCAATATTTCCAGATACTATCAAACCATTATTTCACGTATTAACACACCAGAAATAGAACCGTGTGTATTTAATAAACACGCGTTAAATAAAGACCTAATCACTGGATTTGGAACAATTATTTACAACGTAAATCAACGTGGTTTTTATGGCATCATAGACGAAAATGGCAACAAATATTTTCCTATCAATGGCAAACAGTTTGCCCATTTATTCTATGATCGTAAACGAATCCAATTTAGCTTACGTCGACATCCTGAGATTAGCAATATATATCGATGGGGTAATACCGCTAATGTCGTTGCACTGCAAATTTTAGATTAAATTTTCTTCTATAACCCCTAAAATTTTTTCTGAATTCCATCACTTTCCCAAATTTGCAATTTTATTCAATTATTTATTAAGAATACCAGATCAAATACCGAAATATAATTTAGATTCAATTTCTTAACGGCACATATAATTTAAGGATAATAATGGCTTCAAACGTCTCAACAAATCAATTTGCTTCCGCAAAAGCATTAGTTGTCGATGATGAAGAAGAAAACCGACTAATCCTCTCACTACTTTTACAAGAAAATAATTATGAGGTTATTGAGGCTAAAAATGGACAAGAGGCAGTAGACCTATTTACCACACATAAACCAGATATGGTGTTTATGGATATAATGATGCCTGTAATGGATGGCTATCAAGCCGCTCGTGAAATCAGGGCTTATACTCAAGACGATTTCATACCTATTATTTTCACTACTGCACTATCAGATGTTAAAGACTTAGAAAAATGCATAGAAGCTGGCGGTGATGATTTCATTACTAAGCCAATCGATTTGAACATACTTAAATCAAAAATCCAGTCTTTAGCCCGCATCAGAGGCATATATCGTCGTTTAAGCGAACTCACCCAAGCCCAGAATACTGATCGTGAACTTTCACAACGTATGTTAAAACGTGCAATTTTTTCAAAAAATACTCACATAGAAAGTATAAAACATTGGTTTCAAACGGAAGGAAAAATCAATAACGATATATTCCTTGTAAAACATACGCCGGGAAATAGTTTAAATATTTTATTAGGGAATTTTAATTTAAATAGCTCTGCCACAGCGGTTGGAGCACTACCCTGTTCTGAAGTATTTCGAAGCATGACAAAAAAGGGGTTTTCAAGCGGTGATATTATTGATGGAATAAATAAGAAACTTATCGATATTTTACCCACCGGTATTCATATGGCCGCGACTTTTATAAACATTGATGAGCGTATCAATCAGATGCAAATATGCAATCTTGGCATGCCTGATATTTTTATCGTTTCTGATGAATCACATTCCATTAACAAAACGATAAGCTCAAACCCAAATCTTTTAGGCCAAGATGAAAACTTAGACGCCAAAAGAATCATTGAAAATGTAGAAATTGGTAAAAATAATCGTCTAATATTATTGGGCAATGGTGTTACACAAAGTCAAAACTCATTCAATGAAAAATTTGGTAGCGATCGTTTAAGACAATCACTGATCAATGGCATTAATAACGGAGACATTCTAGATACTATAAAAAATGATATCATCTCTTTTTCTCAGACCAATCATAATAAACAAGCACAGAGCATTGTTGAAATTCCCTGTAATAGTGATTTACTCCCTCTAGAATCACAACTTATATCAGACATTCAACAGACGAAAAAAACAAATCACAAAAAAATTAATTCAAAAAATAGTATCGATTTTGAACTGCAAATTAATGGAAAAAATCTGAGGTATGTCGATCCAGTTCCATCGTTAATTAATTTTTTGCAAGATATATCAAATATTAAAAATCATCAAGAGTCTCTGTTTACGATATTTACAGAACTTTACGTGAATGCGCTAGATCATGGCATCTTAGGATTAAAATCTTCTCTCAAAAATACTTCCGATGGCTTTACAAAGTATTTTGAACAACGAGAAAAAACAATGGCGTCTTTAGACTCTGGATACATTAAAATCAGACTTTCACTTGAATCAAATGATCAATTAAATCGCTTGGATATAAATTTCGAAGACTCAGGCCCTGGGTTTGATTTTGAAAATATGGCGGAACAATCTCATCAAATAAGCAATCTACTTAGCGGTAGAGGAATCACTCTAATCATGGCGCTATGCGATAGCGTTGAGTTTCACAAACCAGGCAATCAATCAACATCTGTGTATAGTTGGCCAAAGGAATAAATACTGACTTTAATCCTCGTCAACCTGATAAAAAAAACCTGCTTTTATTTTAATAAAAGCAGGTTTTTCAGTTTTTCAATCTCAATTATGAATGGGACTTTACGCGAATAATCACATCAATACCATCGGCTATTGTACCTTCAGGTAAATGCGGTAAATGACCAAATTCGAAATCAGTATGCTCTATATCCTGCAATTCACCAGTTTCTACATTAAAGAAATGGTGATGATCCTTAGCATTTGAGTCATAAAATACTTTAGTAGGATCGATCACTAGTTCGCGCACCAAACCCTTACGAGCAAACAAGCCAAGTGTATTATATACCGTCGCTTTAGATACTTTGGATCGCTCTTGATTCACCGATTCCAATACTTGGTCAGCTGAGAGATGTTGATTCTTGGTTAAAAGCACTTGTGCTATTTCAACGCGTTGAGTAGTCGGAGAAATTTGGTATCGTCGTAATATCTTGATTGTTTCGGGCTTAGATATAAGTTCTTGCATTTTTCCACCAGTATTTTTGTAAGGTTTTGATATTGTTCACTTTTTAGACCTGCACATCCAAGTTAAAAGTGAAATCAAACAATTTAAACAGTTCACACATACTTCGGCAGTAAACTTCGGGAACTTAAACTAATTTTTAGAATAAAATTATAATAATTTTCAG
>Ga0316207_10003700_pt1 | contig 13940 bp, 11 predicted proteins | sample 6weekpyrite_MG_FD_204943 | JGI IMG/M metagenome (GOLD analysis project Ga0316207, IMG submission 204943) | Microbial mat bacterial communities from mineral coupon in-situ incubated in ocean water Damariscotta River, Maine, United States -... | ecosystem: Environmental > Aquatic > Marine >... | reverse complement strand
AAAAAATGTCAGCCAATCAACGTTTGAATCACCTTTACGTTGATATTGAACATCTACCAAATGTGATATTGAGTGCGATACAGGCAAATTAAGAGACCGAGCCAAGTTTGCTATGCTACCTTCTTTGTCCATTATAAAATCTTCATACTTTATTAGTACAAAGTTATCCTTGTCTTCTTGATAGATATTTGTTGCCAACTTCCAGCGATTTGCGAGGTTGACAATATAGTTTGAAAACTCTACTTTAATCCCAGGTATCTGAGGAAGTCTTGACGACATAATTAGCTCCCAATGCCGTGTAGGGCTTTTCATATCGTCGGGTCTCATGCTAGCCGATGAGTGATCACCCGGTAGCCCCAAGCGGTTACATATACTTCGAATTGTGTCTCTAGGGTCGCGTATAATAAATATAAATTTAGCTTTTTTGAATAATCGCTTTACTTCAGGGTAGACAAAGATTAGGTCTGTATCTTTTAATATACGATGCCCAAAATACTTTGGATACCTGTGGCAATAATAATTCAGCTTTTGTGGATCCTGCATAATCTTATCAGCGATTTTACCAGGCCCCATATCCATTCCATAGAGTGGCTCTACACTTGAGCTTTTCCAGCCAGATATTTCCCCTAATAAAGTGGCTATTACTGTAGTTCCTGACTTTTGATGACCAAGCGCCACGATTTCTACCATAGACTCTGGACTTAGATATTGTTTTATTCGTGTTAACAGTTTCATTAGTTACTCAAGTTAATTTCTATTGGAATCAATATAATTTATCGTTTATTAGAGCAAACTCTCTATTTGCACATTGTTTAACCTTATTAGTAGCCATACGCTTACTTTTATAACAAGATTTGTGCCTCGTTTTACCTTCATGAGTATTTATATTGATTTTATTGAAACCATAGAAATCATTAATTCTTTAATTTCATGCACATAGTTTGCATATACTTGAACTCTTAATAATGGTAATGGAACAGCATTAATGCCCCTTGGACGATCTTTAACTCAAATAATTAAAAAACAACTCTCCAAGTATAAGCCCTGTATTCTAACTTACCATGGAGTAGTAAAAGATAGCCTTAATGTACCGGTATGGTCCTTTATTGATGAAAAGAAGTTTAAAGAGCAAATCAAGTTACTCTCTGAAAACTATAATTGCATCTCCCTCAATCAGTTAATTACCGATATAAGAAATAACACTATCAAGCCGAGATCGGTTGTTATCACCTTTGACGATGGTTTTGAGAATAACTATTCTGTCGCCTTTCCAATACTAAAAAAATATAATGTTCCTGCAACTATTTTCCTCACCGCAGGCTATATAAACACCAATGAACTGATTTGGCCTGATAAGCTATTAACTATTCTTCAGATACCTGATCAAAGTATATATTTCCAAAATGAAATACACTCAACTTCAACACCTGATGAAAAAGCCAAAGCATTTTTTGCCATAACAAGAGCGTTAAAGCAATTACATCCTTATCAAATTAATACCGAGCTAGAACGTATCGTCACAGAAAACAATATCAACTACGAAAACGATGTAAACGAACAAACTTTTCGCTCAATAAAAATTATGAATTGGGCCCAGGCAAAAGAAATGCAAGACTCTAAGCTTATCGACTTCGGATCACATACTATTACTCATACAATTGTAAGTCGTCTAAGTGAACAAGAGGCCTACAATGAAATTAATGAATCCAAGAAGATCATTGAAAACCACTTAGGACCAATAAATTTATTTGCATACCCCAATGGCACATTGGACGATTTTACTCCAATAAACCGTCAACAAGCTATTGATGCTGGTTACACCGCCATTTGTACAGCTATAACTGGAGTTACCGACAAAAATAGTAATCTTTATGACTTAAAGCGTATAACTGTAAGTCCATCTATTTCCATGAATAATTTCATTTTTTCTCTAGATGGGGGAATTGCATTAAGTGAAGGAGGATTAGTTTTAAATCTATTTAGAAAAATGAGAAAATTTTTTAGTTCATAACCCGAGAATTTGCATAAGATAACAAGAATTTCCCAAATTTTTCGTAATTGTGTTTTGCACTATAATTATTCAGCCAAAATTCTCTTATCTTCTCTCGACTTCCTTTAGAATTTAAACCTAACTTTTCATAGCTCTCTATCTTGTTAGCCATTTCTTCTACAAAGCCATCTTTTGAAAATAAAACACCAACCTCTGTAGAAACAATTTCTTTAACTCCGCCAACATTAGTGGCGAATACTGGAATACCAAAACTAATCGCTTCCATTATGCTAACAGGCAAACCCTCTGATTCTGACACATTAACAAATAAATCTACATCTTCGGATTTCAAATATTTTAAAACCTCACTATTGGCTATGTTTCCCTTAAATTCTGCACTAATATTTTTAGGCAATAACTTTGTTTGATTTTTTAAATCATCTAACAGAGGACCATCACCAAAATGTATCCAATTAACTTTTCTTTCAACTAACATTAAGCACTCTACTAGGAGGTGCATACGTTTGACGGGTACTACACGTGCGCATGTGACAATTTGAATTATATCTTTTTGATCTGCTCCATTAGAAGCACCATAATCTTTTGTTCCCAAACGGTGGGTAATGTACTTATTGGTATATTGTGGGTATTTATTTACTAAATATTCAAAACCATCATTTGAAATTGTAATTACTTTTTCTACCTGTTCTAGCTGAAAATTTCGATAAAACCTAAAATTTGATTTTTGACGGTCTTCATATAAATCAAAGCCATGCGTTCTTGAAATATATGTATCAACAACATTCTTGTGTTTCAAAATACTTAACACAGTTGCCCATTCATCAAACCAGTATGTGTATAAGATGCTATCTTCGTTTATATTTGCTATTTGTTTTTTAACAAATGCTGCTTTTGAAATCGTTCTCAGCAAATCACTTAACAAGATTCTTATATTATTTCTTTTAATATGTCCGCACTTATACTCAGACCATGCGATATGACATAATTGTTTTAAGTAGGATGTAAATACTATTGTACGATTATAGGAATATTCATTGAATACATGCAAAATTTCCACATTCTCAGGAGTTATTCTAGCACTACCTTCATATTCCCAAGGAACTATTATTACTTTTGAAAAGATCTTTGCTAGGTATTCAATTTCTTGTTCTAAGAACGTCTCTCCATTCCCATATGGATAGGTGGCAGTAAACACTACCAATTGTTTGTTGTTTTCATCTACACCTTCCATTAATATTTAATAACTCACGACACAATTTTAAACCAGTCTTCAGCCGGCTTATTTTGGTCTTTCCTTAGCGCTAATGAAATTTTCGAAAAGGAAGAGTTTCCTTGATACAACAATTCATCGCATTCTGATAACAAGAACATATCAATCATTGAATCCCTTAGCATTTGACCTTTATCAATATCTCGAGAATATGATATTCGATGAGGCGCCATTACGCTGTCTCTATATCCTTCTTTATCGTACGTTATTAAATTAGGGAGGCTTTCTTTAAAATACCCTTCAGTTTCTGGGTTGTCGGTACACAATAAGATCTTTTTATTGTTATACTTATCCTGTTTTAGATAAGAAATTAGTTTATTAGTATCTTCTTTGGGTTTTTTGTCTGTATTCCTTATATGCAAGCCTATAAGCTTACCCTTTAAATTATTAGACTCAATAAATTGAGCAATTACAGATGTGATTGAGTCTTTCACGACCAAGTGTTTAATAAGTTCTTTTCCTCTCAACGTTGGGCAAAAATCTGAACAGAATAGAATATCTTCTTCATAAGTATAAGGATAGTCATCGGCTAATAGAATATTTTCTTTTCGCATGAAAAAAGGGATCAATGAAAACTTGTCCTTTTGTTTCTCCCAATAGTTAATCGAACGCCAATAACCATTAATTTTTCTCATTGATCCTCTTGGTATTAGATGTAATGGAAATTTTTTCAACCACCTATTTTCATTGACAATCATCTTATATAAATCATATACGCTTTTGTCGACGTTTTCTCCCCACTCCTTTGGAAAGTATGTTGTACTACTATTCATATTAATTTCGCTAATATGATAGATAACATCAAGATCCTTAATATCAAACACATTAAAGAATGCATTTTCGCCTTTATCTGCAAATTGTCCGTCTGTCCAGTCTATATAAAGTTTTCTATTGGTTTTTTTTGCATATTCAATACAAGCACTCAATGTATACAATCGATTACCAAGCCCAGCGCAACCCTTTAACCATAATATTTTTTGAGTCATTGGTTTAACATTTTTTTATACATAGAAAAATATTCCTCTGCTTTATCTTTAGCATTAAACCTACTCTTTGCATCAGATGCAATTGAATCTCTATCCCATATTTGATCCATAGCCTCAACAATATTTTCATATAGACATTGTGAACTAATTTCTTCACATAGATATCCATTAATACCATGAAGTATTTGAGCTATTGCACCAGCGGTTTGAAAAGCTATCACGGGCGTTCCGCAAGCTAGCGCCTCTGTAGTCGTTTGTCCGTACGCTTCTTCAATTGATGGAGTAACAAACAAATCGACTGCGGAGTAAAGCTCCGAAAGATCTTCTGGATTAGCGATGAACCCGATTTTATGAATATGCTCATGATCTGGAATACCTGAAATATTTCGTCCTACGACAGCTAGATGAAAATCATGCTTTACTATTTCATCGAGTTTCTCATTCAACAAATAAAATCCTTTTCTAACTGCTTTTAAGTTTGTACATACGAATAACAAGATTTTTTTATCGAGAGGTAGCTTATATTTATTACGCGCAAAAGTTCTATCTTTTTCATTGAAGACCGAAGTATCAAGTGGATATGGTATTACGTTACAATTGTCTTCAGTATATGTGTGGTACTTATTAACAGCCTTATCTTTAAAAACTTTAGTTGTCGCATGCCCAAATACATGCCCTTTCTTCAAGTATTTCTTTTTGTATTCTAGAAAACTATCATATATTGGTAAAAATTCTTGCATATTTTCATTTTCATAAGGATTACCCCCGGTAAAAGGTGCCATGTCATGAAATGACCAAACAATGGGTTTATTAAGTTTTCTTATTGTCTTGAAAAAAGTCGGAAAATTGATGAAGTTATTAGTAAAATGCAAGTGAATAACATCGGCCCAATCTGCTACTAAATGATGATTTTCTGGCCTGTAAAATGACCGATAATTCTTATATATAACACTTAATTTATTGGTTTTACCTTTGATTATCTTATTTAAAACAAAATTGTTCACATTATCGATTATTTTTAGCTGTAGCTTTCTAATCCCTTTATAGGAGTCTCGAATAGAATAAAGCTCACTTTCTACATCTTTGTTCTTCCATATCACCAAAGCCTTACTCTCAACTTCAGGAACAAATTCATGTAAGCAACGATGAATACGCATTGCCGCACCGCACGCACCCCCACTGTCTGCTGAAGCAATATGTAGTACTTTCATCCTTTAGTTTCCTTAGCCATCTTTATAAATCTAGTTGCAACAGCGCTTGGTGTGTAATTATTTATACACCAATCTCTTCCCTGTTCACCTATTTGCCTTATATCCTCAGCAGATAGCTCTGTAACATATTTAGTAAATTCAACACAATCCAGATCGGTAATTCCAATATAGTGCTTACCTGAAACTGGTTGGACGGGAAGAATAAATCCCCAATAATCAAAGTTTAGGTGGATAGGACAAGAATGCGAGTACATAACCTCCCAAAACCTGAAACTATCATATTGGAATACAAAATTAGCTCGCCTGGCATCACCATGAACTAACGATAGGTATTTATCTAAAAAGAAATATAATTTTCTTCTTGCCTTTTTCAAATTTGAGTATGGTGTAGTAACAAATGGCTTATATTCATAATAACCACCTACACAATTTGTCATTAAATAGTTATTAATCATCGAATAATACTGAGGATTATGCCTTCCTGCTGACTCTTTATGATAATTGATATCATTCTCAGTAGCCTCACCTTTTGCATACAAGCTTTCTATCGGATCGCTTATTAGGTCAGCTATCTCATACTCTTTAGGAATGTTTTGCTTTAAACTCTCTTGTATTTTTTTTCGCAGGTTGTGTTTTACTCTAGCATTAATTAAAATTCTTTTTTTAGCGACTAAATCAATATCAACTTCTATTTTATCAATATAATTTTTCACTCTGTTTGTTAGGCCAATTGCCCATGGCTTCACATTCTCTGGGTAATTAAACCCCTTTATCATATGATCAATTAATATATAATCAAATTTTTCCATAACACGAGTGTCACGCCACTCCTGATCTAGCCAATCATTTCGGTCAATTAATACATTAATCTTGCTTGTGTCTATATAATTGAAAGTCCATTTCTTTGAGTGATACAAATATTTGTAATCATAAACAGCAATATCATATTCTTTACTGTCACTTTTTTTTAATACAAAATCACTTTTTTTATAACAAAACCAGTAATCTATATTAGCACATACCTCTACCCCTAATTCAAATAATCCTTCAGCCAAAGCAATTGCTTCAGGTGAATAATTGTCTGGGATATAGTATGGAGTTAAAAAGAATTTTACTCTTGTCATCACCAAAGATACCTACTAACTGGATTCCTATTTAACGCAAACTATTGAATAAGTTTTAGCTCACCATCAGCAAGTTGACAGACAGTCTGCTCTTTACCAATGGACTCTCTTCGGTGAGTAATCGTGATGATTGTTGTATCTTCATCGAGCTTACTTAACTCCTTGCTAATCTTCGCTTCAGTTTCCACGTCTAAACCAGAAGTGGCTTCATCTAACACAAGGATCTCTGGTTGACCATATAAGGCTCTTGCAATCGCAATACGTTGACGCTGGCCGCCACTAAGCATTACACCGGCATCTCCAACAAATGTGTTTATCCCTTCTTTTGTTTCTAGAAAGTCAAGAATATTCGCCTTTCTTAAAACTTCTCGCAATCTATCCTCATCATATTTACGATTAAAAACGACATTGTCTGCTACTGTTCCGTCAAACAAATACACAGTTTGTGGAATATACCCCACTTTCTGACGCCAGGACCTAATACTATCACTTGTTATTTTTTCATCATCGACAAACATTTCACCTTGATCCGGGATTAGAAGGCCAATAATGATATCAATCAAAGTACTTTTTCCTTGGCCACTTTCCCCTATTAAAGTAAATCGTTCGCCTTTTTTAATCACTAAGTTAATACCACTCAGAACATTAGTTTCATCATCATAAGAAAAACAAACATTCTCTAAACGAATGTCATTTTTAAAAGAAACGCTTTTGTCTCCTAACTCTTCTTTCGGTAATTTAATTTCTTTGTACAAAACTCGTAACGAAGCAGACGCCGCCATTATTTGATTGTATGAGGTGAGCACACGATTAATCGATGGCAATAGTCGATATAAAACCAACACAAAAAGTGCAAATACTGGGATGAGAGGCTGAATGCTTGTAGATTGGTAAAAGACGTATGCTGATACACTAATAACCAATAAACTAAAACCTATTAGCTCTAGTCCTAACCTTGGAATATTTTGCAGGGTTGCAATTAGAGTCGTCGCCTTTACAACTTCACTACATGCCGAATTAAAACCTGATACAGAACTATTCTTATTAGACTGCAGTTTCATTATTCTAAAATTACCAAATGCACTGTTAAGAGAACGAAATTGTTTTTTACCTGATGCAACCCGTTTAGCACCCGTTTCTTTGATTTTACCCGATATAGATTTCGTCAAAATCAATGCTGCTACAAGTAAAATACCTGACAAGATTAGTGTCACTCTATAATCTGTGTACAACATAGCGCTGTACAATAATACGAACACAAATATTTCCGTCACAATTGTTAGAAATGCAGAGTAAATATATGTTACTTGATTTGTTTCGGACATAACGGCTCTGGTCATGTCAGAAGAGTTTTTCTTATTGTAATGTTTAAGTGAATGTTCTAAATAATTAGAAAATAATTTGGTGGCAAGATAAAAATTCCTTCCTACACTAAATCGAGAGATAAAATAAATGTTTAGCATAGTGACTATAGATCTGATCACATAGATAAGCAAAATAATCAAACTTAGCGCAACGACAAATTTTGCTTCTGAATTAAATCCAAAAAATGAATATATGGCTGACGAATAGTCATTACTATGGATCAATTCAAAGTTACTTGCAACAGCAATAAATGGTGCCAACAAAGACACACTAAGCGCATCAAAGAACGATGCAACGGCAGAAAATGAGGCAACCCATATGAACCTTTTTCTTCCTTGGGGAGAAAGAATTTCATAAACCATCCTTAGTATTTCTCTTATATCTTTCATTACTTCCTTTCTATACCAACGAGGCTTTTGCAACATATTTTAATAATATGATAGTACTGACTTCCAGATTAAATTGAACAATAATTACTCACTATTATTCTCCAGCCAACCTACTAATAAAACTAAGAAAATCATTAAATTGCACAATTTGAACCAGTTAAAAAGGAGCAGAGATAAATGCACTAACTTACTATTTAACAAGAAATACTGGTGCTTCAATAACCCAATATTTATAATTTTACGGCAGTTTTATGGTCAATCGAGTGACTTATAGGCAAATAAATGACATCTAACTCTGTTCATTTGAATATATTTCGGATTTTATGCGCATTACTAAAGCCAACCGCCTTTATTAGCCATAAAAACATGGGAGTAGTACTAGGAGTTTGATCAGGGATAAATTTATCTGGGAAAATTTCTTTATATAAATCGAGAGCTTTATTCAAATCATAATTGGTTAACTCTCTAAGCTTACCAAACAAGGTAACTTTAACTTTCTTTTTATTTTCCTTTTCGTCAGGTAAGGAATTAACATATGCGGATATTTCCCTCAACACGGCAATGATGCGTTCGATATTTCCTTGCATATTGGTGCTAGAAATTGAACCCTCAGTTCTTCGTCGAATTACAGTTAATGGGGTATTGTCTCTCAAGGCGTGACCATCGGCTTGAACGACTCTAAAAAACAAATCACGCTCTTGACTACTGTGTAAGCCAACCCGCCAACCACCAATAGTATCAAGCGTACTTTTTCTCCACAGATTAGAGCAAGTACACCCAAACATTGAGTCAACTAATACGTCCAATGTTGAAGAAAATGGCTCGACTATATATTGAGAGCGTACCCCATTCAATTCAGAATAATAGCCACCAATTATTACGTCATACTCATTTTCATCTGTAGCAATCAATGACATTTGATGTTTTATTTTATCCGGCATTAATAAGTCATCAGAATCTAAAAATTGAACCCATTCGCCAGTTGACTGACTTAAGCCAGTATTTCGTGCCGCCGGTGCACCTTGAGTGGATTCTAGATAAACTTTTAATTTCTCATATTTCTTTTCTAAGTCTAGAAGAAGCTCTAGACTTCCATCAGATGAGTTGTTATCTACACATATTAGTTCAAAATTTTCATAATTTTGTTCCAGCGCAGAAAGCACACAGGATTCTAGGTAATCTACTGTATTATAAACAGGTATAACAATCGAAACCTTAGGCATATTCATTACTAAACCCTTTAAAGCTTAGTTTCACTAAAACATCTGATATTCTTCATTTGATACATTCCATGCATACTGCATCATTAAATCTATCTTCATTTTCTACTTCACTAAAATGCTTTTCAATAGAATCACCAAATTTACCCTCTCGAATCTGGGAAAAACCACCATTTTTTAACTCAAGAGCTAATGAGTTACTATCCCACATCCAAAGGTGGTCACTATTTGCTAATGTAGATTTTAATCTAGCTAATACACCTTTTTCTCGCCGCTCTTTCCCCATCAAGGTCTCTTTAATAAACTTAATGGACGCATCATCATTTGAGGATTCTATATATCTTTTAGCAATAACTTTCAGGTCCGGTACAACTAACCTAAAAATTGCACCAGGTTTCATAATTTTATAAGTGTTTTGAATAGCAAGCCTAAAGTCATCTAAGCTTAGATGCTCCAAAATATGGCTACAATAAACTAGATCGGCTGAGTTATTAGGTAAAGGGAGACCCTTCACGACATCACCATATTGAATATTATCGGGGAATCGCATTTCGTTTTTTGTGTATAGCTTGCCTAGCAATGGCATACGCTCAAACCTTAATGTTGGTGACCCATCAAAATTCATCCAGCCAGACGGTGCAGAAAAGCCGCAACCATAATTTACATAAATTGGTTTATTAGTCTCTGTTCTATTCATTAAATTTCTTTCTATCTTTAATGTGTTGGGCGGGCACACCGCCGTAGATACCAAAAGGGGTAGTGTTGCTATATAACGCACTTCCCAGCGTCACGATACTTCCTCTGGAAAGACGAACACCTGGACCAATTGAAGACCTGGCTCCAACCCAAACTTGGTCTTCTAAAAAAATCTCTCCAAGTTGAAGATCAAAACTATTCTTTGACCAATCATGATTACCTGTACACAAATAAACGGCTTGAGAAATACAGCAATTTTTTCCTATCCGTATAAATGCTAAATTATCTAGCCAGGCATTCTCACCTATCCAACTGTTCTCTTGAATTTCTAGTTTCCAAGGAAAAGTGACTTTAATTCCAGGCTTCATTACAACATTCTTACCAATTTTTGCACCAAACAAGGTAAGAATGAAAATACGTAGTTTAGATCCAGGAATACTCGTACTTACAAAAAAGCTCTGAACCAAGCGCCATATAACTTCGACAAAAACAGGTTTTCCTCGATCAAATTCACTATTGTCGTATTTACTCAAATCCATTACTTAGTTAATGACCCTGACTCATCACTGTTTTATAATGAGCAATTAATTTACTATTCACAATTCCTGTAAAATAATTCTCTTCCGCATAGATTCGTGCATTTTGAGACATTTCATCATGATCCTTTTCATGTTCTAACATTGTTTCAATCGCATTAGTTAGTGACACTGAATTATCATTTATAACCATTCCAGTCTTAGCACTGGAAACATCTTTATGGATGTGTACACCCTTGCTCACAATTACTGGACAAGCTTGCGACATCGCTTCACATAATACATTACCAAAGTTTTCATGCATGCTCGGTAAAACTAAACAATACGCCTGCCGATAAAGTTGCTTCAGGCCAGTAATATTGACTGCTCCTAACCACTGAACTGCTGATGTTAAATTTGATTTTTTAACTTTTTCAATTAATGATTGCTTGTACTCTTCTTCACCATCCCCGGCAAGCTGTAATGTTACATTCCGCCCTTTTTTATGCAACTGCTCTATTGCCTCGATAATCAATTCAATTTGCTTATGGGGATGGAGACGACCAACAAACAATATTTTTGGCACATTGCGATTATCAGTATTTAATTCCAGCAATTCTTGATAAACAACATTAACCGGGTTGGGTAATACAAAACTAGTCGCTTCATTAATATATAATTGGCTTGACTCCTGTTCCCCTTTTGAAGCAAAGTTGATTAAAGCCGCTTGCGCAATAATCCCAACACCTACAAATTTATAATATATACGCTTGAAAGCCCCACCTTGCTTCATTGACCACTCATCTAGCATCCCACAAGGCCTTAGTACAAATGGTTTCCCCAATTTGTGGCATATCTTTGCAGCGGCATATGTCGTGTGTTCCCAGACAGTATGGACATGGACAATATCTGCCTCATCGATTTCTTTTGTAGCTACCGAATAGAATTCTGCGGAATAACGCCATTTCCAAAATCTAGATTGAAGACGAATCACACATACGCCATTTTGATCTGATGTGCCAATCTCATCACGAGATATAGTCAATATAGTCACATTGTGGCCCGCCTGTTTTTGCATTTGCGACAAAGCAATCGTCGCTGCTACCGGACCACCGGTCCCAGGTTCAAGATCTCGAATAATGTGAAGAATATTCATACAGTCTAAAAGTTACGCCGATAATAGGCATTATTAGATTCAAGTTAATACCGCAATTTTGAGTATCTGCAACCTTTATTCCGTAGAGCCATACTTACTAATTTGACCTTATAATTCGTTTTTGTGAATTAAGACTAAACAGTGCAATCCAAAACAAAAGAGTTGCTAAATTACCTGGGGAAAAAAGCCATGTCTCAAATATTGCATGTACTAAAGATGATAAAACCATTGCACCAGCGATTAGTTTCATGTTCATTTCTTGATAGCTAGAAGAATTGGTTTTTAGGGTAAGCAAGTTTTTTAATGAAACTGCTATTAACCAAATAAGTGGAACAGCCCCAATGAATCCCAAATGTACTACATAAGACAAATAAGAATTATGGAATACTTTTCCCTGGTGATCATGTAAAAGGTGACTGTACTGTGAAATTAGAGCAACCTCTTCATCAAAGCCATAGCCAAAATATGGGTTTTCACCAATAAGCATAATCCCAAGTGCCCATACTTGTTCTCTTCCACTTAACACAAGAGTTTCACTACGTTGAAAAGCAGCCATATTTTCCATAGCCTCTCGAAGCTCAGAACCGACAAGAGCAACAACCAAGAGCGAAATAATACCCAATAGCACGAGTTTTATTTTCCCCCCTTCTTGAAAGCTTACGATTACTAAAGTTGACACGCCAATCGCAGCTAAACTGGCACGTGACCCTGTGAGCACAACAACGACGATGGCTAAAACAAGTAAAACTCGCGGACTTGTCAGAGAGATTTTTTTAACTTTAAAACTGAATAATAGTAGGATGGGATATATTGGTAATAACATCATGCCTAGCGTATTTGGGTTGTCAGTCCACCCAGAAAATCGAGTTTCACCCGCACCACGCCCCATGTTAATCCCTAAAGCATAAAGTATTACGGAACTGAATACTACTAACATCCCAACAGTAATCATACTACGACAAAAACTACCATTATGTTCCGCAACCATAAAATATTTGGATAGCCTACTCGCTAATATCAATATAAATGTCAGGCCAAGTATTTTGTAGATACCAGTAAACGCTTCAGTGGAAAGATAGGTAACGGTAATTGCGTAAACGACCATACTACCAAACGCCAGATATAGATGATCTGGAAAGAAATACTCACTTTTTTCTCTAAACGTTGTATGTGCATAAAAGACAAAAACTAATAGAAATAAAACCGCCCATTTCCAAATTATTAAGAAACCATGAATTGAAGGTAATGCTATATTAGACACATAAAAAATAATAATCGCGAATAAAAATAATTGGCTCTTATTCATTTATTTTCTACGTACTCCAGACCTTTTAATAGATTAGATGCCGCATAGTTTTGACTAAACTTATCAGCAGAAATTTTAGCTTCTTCTGACATTGAAGATCTTAGACTAGGATTGCTAATTATTTCACTAAGGGCTTTTTGCAGCATAGTGACATTACCACTTTCATAAATCATCCCTGAACGACCATTTTCAATCATATCGTGAGCTGCACCTACTTTCTGGGTAGTAACAGTACAACATCCCGCTGCCATAGCTTCATTTACAACAGCGCCCCAAGGTTCGTGTACAGAAGGAAGTACAAATATATCAGCGAGACACATTAACTCATAAACATCTTTTGGCTCACTTAGCCACGGTATATGGTTAATATTTTCATATTCTTCAGCGTATTTTTTAATTTCACCTTCAAGATCTCCTGCACCAACTATTATCAAATTGGTATTGGATTTCTCCGACTTACTTAAATTGTCATATGCTTGGATTAACTCCATTGGGTTTTTGGCGCCTATCAGTCTACCAACAAACAAAATTGTGACTTCCTTCGGTTTGACACCGTATTTAGTCAAAATATTTTCACAGGAATCTGACTCGGTTAATTCTAAACAGGTATTTTTTATTGGAGTTGTGTCTGGCGTATTAGGGAAGTAAAAACAAGGAACATCAGGCTTTACTCCCAATAACCTAAAGTAAC
>Ga0316207_10003699_pt1 | contig 13943 bp, 11 predicted proteins | sample 6weekpyrite_MG_FD_204943 | JGI IMG/M metagenome (GOLD analysis project Ga0316207, IMG submission 204943) | Microbial mat bacterial communities from mineral coupon in-situ incubated in ocean water Damariscotta River, Maine, United States -... | ecosystem: Environmental > Aquatic > Marine >... | reverse complement strand
GGTCGAGATGCGCGGCGTGCGAGGAAACAGGGTAGCGATGATATTTCAGGAGCCGATGACCTCGCTTAACCCGGTATTAACGGTGGGCCAGCAGATCGGTGAAGTTCTTGCGTGCCATAAAGGAATGAAAGGAGAACCCGCCAGGACGCGGGTTATGGAATTGCTGGATTCAGTCGGTATTCCTGATCCTGTCAGCCGCATAGATGAATATCCGCATCAGCTATCGGGTGGTATGAAGCAACGGGTCATGATTGCCATTGCGCTTGCAGGTGAACCAGAATTACTCATAGCAGACGAGCCAACCACTGCCCTGGATGTCACTATACAGTTACAGGTTTTGTCATTACTGAGAAAATTACAGCAGGACACTGGAATGGCCATGTTGCTGATCACACATGACCTGGGTGTTGCGGCTCAGATGGCAGACCGAATTGGTGTGATGTATGCAGGCCAGATGGTAGAGATGGCAGAACTGCAGACCTTTTTCCAGCACCCGGGGCACCCGTATAGTAAGAAATTGTTCAAGGCCTTGCCGGACATGGATAAAAGGTCCTCCACTCTGGAGGTGATAGAAGGAACGGTTCCATCGCTCACTCAGAAATTCAGCGGGTGCCGTTTTGCTCCACGATGTGAAATTAAAACCGAGCTATGTCTGGAGGAAGAGCCCGAATGGCAGAAGGTCTCCACTCACCAAGGGGGTAAGTGTCACTTTTTTGAGCAGCAGGGACTCGGGTCTGCAGCCCCTCCTGTGGATACGTCTGTCACGGACATAGAAATGAGCGCTGAAAGCGGGCCCACCTTGCTTGAGGTGAGCAACCTGAAGGTTTATTTTCCTGTGCACCGTGGCCTGTTAAGAAAAAGGGTTGGAGATGTGCGCGCTGTGGATGACGTGAGCCTGCACTTGAAAAAAGGCAGGACACTGGCTCTGGTTGGTGAGTCGGGATGTGGTAAAACCACGGTAGGTAAGGGGATACTACAATTATTGCGACAATACACCAGTGGCGATGTGGCTTTCGAAGGGCAGTCTCTCAATGCCTTGTCAGGTGAGTTGTTACGAAAAAAGCGTTCCGATGTACAGATCATTTTTCAGGACCCGTACTCATCCATGAACCCGCGTATGCGGGTGAATGATATTGTAGAAGAGGGCATGCTGGCCCAGGGTATCCTGCCTGACCCGGTTGCCCGGCAGGCGCGCATTGATGAGCTACTGCAACAGGTAGGCTTGACGGTAGATATGAAAAGCCGCTATCCACATGAATTTTCAGGTGGCCAACGTCAGCGAATATGTATAGCGCGCGCACTGGCTGTTAATCCAAAGCTTATCGTTTGCGATGAGCCCACCAGTGCATTGGATGTTTCGGTACAGGCGCAGATCCTGAACCTGCTGAATGACCTGCAACAACGCCTGGGGCTGTCATATCTGTTTATTACACATGACCTTTCGGTGGTCGCCTACCTTGCGCATGATGTGGCCGTGATGTATCTGGGACGCATTGTTGAGCAGGGGCCGGTAGATGACGTGTTGAATAAGCCATTGCACCCTTATACACGGGCATTATTATCTGCTGTACCCCGTCTGGACCCGGACAAGCAATCCGAAGTGATTCGACTGGAGGGAGATATGCCTTCCCCTATTAATCCGCCGCAGGGTTGTCATTTCCACCCGCGTTGCCCGCAAGTCATGCCAAAATGCCGGGAAAACTATCCACCAGAGACAGGTTCAGTACATTTTTATCGATGTTATCTGGAACAGAATTCATAATAACCAAGTTTTTTGATATGATATTACCCTTCTAGAATCTAATTAATTATGAGGCTGTTTTCATGAGTATTTCATCTTTTCACCCGCCTGTACGTACGTTAATGGGTCCTGGTCCTTCTGACGTAAACCCGCGTATCCTCGAAGCGATGTCACGTCCGACCATAGGCCATCTGGATCCTGCATTTGTGGAAATGATGGAAGAAATGAAGGAATTACTACAGTATGCCTTTCAGACAAAAAATGCTCTGACCATGCCGGTTTCGGCACCGGGCTCCGCCGGTATGGAAACCTGTTTTGTGAACCTGGTTTCACCAGGTGACAAGGTTATCGTTTGCCAGAATGGCGTATTCGGTGGACGTATGAAGGAGAATGTTGAACGTTGTGGAGCAACCGCGATCATGGTGCAGGACAGCTGGGGTGATGCCGTCGATGCCAACAAGCTCGAGGATGCATTAAAGGCCAATCCAGACGCATCAACCGTTGCCTTTGTTCACGCCGAAACATCCACCGGTGCTATGTCTGATGCCAAAACACTGGTTGAACTGGCGCATAAATACGATTGCCTGACCATTGTAGATACCGTGACCTCTTTGGGTGGTAGCGAATTACTGGTTGATGAATGGGGCATCGATGCTATCTATTCGGGTACGCAGAAGTGCCTGTCTTGCACGCCGGGATTATCGCCGGTCAGTTTCAGCGAGGCAGCGCAGCAGCGTATTGCCAACCGCAAACATACGGTACAAAGCTGGTTTATGGACCTGAACCTGGTTATGGGTTACTGGGGTGGCGGGGCTAAACGTGCCTACCATCATACGGCTCCCATTAATGCCCTGTATGGTTTACATGAGTCACTGGTTATCCTGCAGGAAGAAGGTTTGCAGAATGCCTGGCAGCGTCACAAGGACAATCACCTTGCACTACGAGCAGGTATCGAGGCCATGGGTCTGGGTTTTGTTGTAAAAGAGTCGGATCGCTTGCCACAGTTGAATGCGGTAACCTTACCGCAAGGTGCTGATGATGCGGCTGTGCGAGCGAAATTGCTACAGGATTACAATCTTGAAATAGGAGCAGGACTGGGAGAATTGGCCGGCAAGGTATGGCGTATTGGCTTGATGGGTTATGCAAGCAACAAGACCAATGTACTGTTCTGCCTGGGTGCACTGGATTCGGTATTAACGGCAATGGGTGCAAGCATCAACAGTGGCGTGGCAGTGAAGGCAGCCAGCGATTATTATGCAGGTTGATTGATATGCGTGTATTAAAAAAGGCCGGCTAATGCCGGCCTTTTTTATTATTTAATCTGTTGCACGAATGCCCATATCCTGACAGATAGTTTTGATTTCATCGAAATCATCCTCACAGATGCCCAGGTAATGGAAAATGATATCGTGGCATTCGTTCCACTCTATGTCGGTATCATGTTCACCCAGTATTTGATAATTACCGACAATATGCTCTGCCATCTTCAGAATAGAGAGCAGATTCAGGACATCACTACCCTGGTTACCTGAATTGCCAAACATTTCAATGATATTATGATGCTGCTGTATGGCCTCGCAAATATTGGCTGAGAGCCGCCATGATTTGGCAATATAGAAACCGACGACAGCATGATTGGTACTGATCAGTTTATTTTCACTGTCAATGATGCGTTTTTCCTTACCGCTATAGGACTCCAGTTGTACCTCGTTGTAGTTGCTGAATCTTTCTCTCAGCAAAGGAATGCCGGCGTTATGAAACAATCCCAGGGCGTAGGCCTCATCGGGTGACTGGAACCCGATTTGTCTGGCAATGGTGGCTGAGACCAGTGCAACCTCCTGTGCGGTATCCCAGAAACGGTTCATGTCCTTGATATCATCATCAGACATATCCTTGGTTTGAGTCAGTTCGTCCCTGATGGCGATTGCGTTTACCATGTTGATGATGCAGTTGATGCCTAACAGCATGACGGCTTTCTGTATCGACGTAATGGTGTTTCTCAGGCCAAAGAATGGAGAATTAACGGCCTTCAGAACCCTGCCTGATATCCCGACATCGCGGCTGATCAAGCGTGCTATTTCATTCAGGTCAGGCTCAGGCAAGGCCTGTTCGGTTTGCAGATCAAGCATTATCTTTGGTTGAGCAGGAATATTCATTCCTCGCATGACACTTTCGATTTGATCTTCTGTCAGAGTAGTTTTTGGCATCATTTTTTCTTAAATAGTATTAGATACCCTATATAGCGTCATGCGCTGAGGGAAATTTAGAATTGAGTAAGGGAGAAAATCTACCTTTTGCCGAATTAAAAGAGATATAGAGACAGCTTGTTAATCAGGTTTTTCAGGTTTGTCGAGTGACATCGACATAGAGTTTGAGTCTTTGACCGGGTTGCAGGTACTTGCCCTTGGGTAAATGGTTCCATTGACGCAATTGACTGATCGTCACGCGGAATTTTGCCGAAATGCGTGCCAGTGAATCACCCTGTCTGACGGTATAGTGTATTGTGCGAATGGTATTGGCAGGTAGCCGGGTATTGACCTGGTGTACACGTGCCTGTTTCTGGTTCAGCCATAAAACCAGCCGGGTGCCAGGTTTTAAGGTGTCACGGGGGGCCATGCCGTTCCATTTCGCCAGTTTGCGTACTGATACCCGGTACTTTCGGGAAAGGTCCCAGAAGGTGTCGCCTGGCCTGACGGTGATGATGATTTTCCTGCCTGCTCGATTAACAGCAAGCTTCGCCGATGAGCGTTGTTGCTTGGTTAGCGAGTATTGATTCAGTGAGCGTGTTGCTACCGGGATCAGCAGGTATTTTCCCTGGCGAATGGTGTGTTTTTTTATGCCATTGACCTGTTTGAGTAGCTTGACTGTTGTCCGGTAGCGCTTCGCTATGTGACTTAATGTCTCACCAGATTTTACTTTGTGACGTTTCCATTGAATGCGTTGTTTGGCAGGAATTTTCTCCAACTGCTTAATAAATCTTGCTTCTTTTTCTATTGGAACCAGTAACTTACGGCTAACGTTGGGTTCGGTAGCCCAGCGATTATAGGCCGGGTTTAGATTGTAGACTTCTTCAAGTGAAATATCCGCGAGTTTGGCGACCAACGCCAGGTCAATTTGCGAGTTGACAGAGACTTCAGTAACTCTGGGTTCATTGTCGATAGGCAGCAAGTCGATATTGTAATCCAGTGAGTTGGCAATGACGGCACTGATTGCCAGTAATTTCGGTACATAGGCCCGGGTTTCGTTGGGCAGATCAAGGTGCCAGAAATCGGTGGGTTTACCCCGTTTTTTGTTTTTCCTGATAGCCTTTCTGACCGTGCCTTCACCTGAATTGTAGGCCGCCAGTGCGAGTAGCCAGTCATTGTTCAGGCGCTTTCTCGAGGCGCTGATATATTCAAGTGCTGCGCGGGTTGAGGCGACGATGTCACGTCTGCCGTCATACCACCAGTTTTGTTTCAGGCCAAACAGGCGTCCGGTACTGGGTATGAATTGCCATATACCAGCGGCACGACCATGAGAGTAGGCAAATGGCTGAAAGGCGCTTTCAACGACCGGCAACAAGGCAATCTCGGCCGGCATATTGCGTTTTTCGATTTCTTCCATGATGAAATACAAGAATGGCGATGCGCGTTCTGCGACTCGATCCAGATATTCCGGGTGTGATTTATACCAGTTTAACTGGGTGATTACACGGGAACGATGGGTATGGTCTTTTAACTGCATCCCCAACTCGATGCGTTTCCACAGACTGGTTTCCGCTGGAGGCGTAAATAAGGGTATCTGGCTTGTATCAGTCAACCGAGCATGGGCCGTATCGGGAGTAATACTGATAAAACAAACCGAAAAGAGAAGTGCCAGCGTATAGATGATTTTATTGTATGATAAATACTGCATAACTGTATTCTATATGAATGTTAGTCCAATGTATCCTTCCAGTGCCTGACTACAGTAAATGTTTCGGCACCTGATTTTAATGACTTTAATGCAAAGCGTTCTGCCGCCTGTATCACATTCGTAACATCGCAGCGCAGGAAGGGGTTAGTCTGTTTCTCTAATGCCAGGGTAGATGGCACGGTAGGCCTGTCCTGTCTGCGCGCCTCTTCCGTGTCCTTGATTCTTTGAATCAAATCGGAACTGTCTGGCTCAACAACCCTGGCAAATGCAAGGTTATCAAGGGTGTATTCATGGGCGCAGTAGATTTGTGTTGCATCTGGCAGGGCGGCTATTTTATTGAGTGAGTCAGACATTTGTTCCGGCGTGCCTTCAAACAGACGGCCGCATCCCCCGGTGAACAACGTATCACCACAAAACAACATGCCGTCGCGGTAGTATGCAATATGCCCACGCGTATGACCCGGAACCTCCATTATCGATAAATGGCAATCGAGCTCGGCTATGTAGACATCGTCAGCTTCATGTACCGGGTGGTTAACTGCAGCAATGCCCTCATTGGCAGGGCCATAAACAGGAATGTCATAGTGCCGAGTAAGCTTACTGATACCACCAACGTGGTCGCCATGATGATGGGTAATCAGGATAGCAACAGGTTGGTAGCCGTGTTGTTCTATGGCCCGTAGTACAGGCCCGGCATCACCTGGATCAACAATAGCAATGTGATGGCTATTTTCTTTATGAATCAACCATATATAGTTATCGTTGAACGCTTCTACATAGCTTACGGTAATCATAATGGTATCGTGGCAGTTCTTGTTATCGAGGTCAAGAAAACACCTTGTACGGCTTCCATTAGGAGCGGTTCCTAGCCGCTTGTCCTATATGATATGCTCATGGCAATATGAAAAATGAGGTAAAAAACCCGTTGGTGCAAACGAATGCAGGGCAGTTGGCAGACTGGTATTGTAGCCCCCTGGGGAAAAAGCTGGCCTATAGAGAGCAGCAAATTCTGGATGAGGTCTTGCCGGATCTATTTGGTTATCACCTGTTACAGGTAGGAGCCATTGGCCCTTCGTTATTATCTGCCAGTCGCATTTTGCATAAGGTGGTTATGAATAGTGATGCACCTTCGGTATCATCATGCGATATGAATGGTCAGGCGGAAAACTTGCCAGTGCAGACAGACAGTATTGATGCCGTATTGCTCTATCATTCGCTCGAGTTTGCAAGTGATCCCAGACAGATTCTACGTGAAGTCGAACGTGTGTTGGTGCCGGAAGGTCATGTTGTATTCATGGGTTTTAACCCGATCAGCATGTGGGGTCTTCGCAAGGCACTGAACTGGACAGGCAAGGAGCCGTGGAATGGGCGTTTTCTGGGTCTTAACCGGGTCAAGGACTGGCTCGCGTTACTGGGATTTGAAGTGCGTATTACACGGCATTATTTTTTCAGACCGCCGCTTAATAATTCAGGTCTGTTAACGCGTTTGAATTTCCTGGAAACATGGTTTGACCGGTGTTGTCCGATTGTAGGTGGTGCTTACATTATTGTTGCGCGCAAGAAGGTATCAACCATTACACCGATAAAACCCAGGTGGCGGCCAAAACAGAATGTCGTATCAGGTCTTACCGATGCCGCTTCACGGAGTTATAAATAATATGAATGTCGAAATTTTTACAGACGGTGCCTGCCGAGGCAATCCGGGCCCAGGAGGATGGGGGGCCTTACTCAGGTATAACGATACAGAAAAAAAACTGTATGGTGCCGAGCAGGAAACAACCAATAACCGCATGGAGCTGATGGCAGCCATTATGGCGCTGGAAGCCCTGACGCGAAAGTGTCACGTTGCCCTGACAACCGATTCAAAATATGTGAAAAATGGTATTACGGAATGGATAGGCAACTGGAAAAAACGCAATTGGAAAACTGCGGCCAGGAAACCCGTCAAGAATGTTGACCTTTGGCAGCGACTGGATGACGTCGTTCAACAGCACGATGTAACCTGGCATTGGGTCAAAGGTCATACGGGCCACCCTGAGAATGAGCTGGCCGATCAACTGGCGAACCAGGCCATCGATGAAATGAAGGTGTAATATGCGTCAAATAGTACTGGATACAGAAACAACCGGCCTGGAACCTAGACAAGGTCATCGCATAATCGAAATTGGTTGCGTGGAAGTTGTGAATCGCAAACTGACAGGCAACCATTATCATCAGTATATACAGCCAGACAGGGAAATTGATGTTGGTGCTATTGAAGTGCATGGTATTACCAATGAGTTCCTGCAAGACAAGCCCCGCTTTGAAGATGTAGCCGACGATTTTGTCACGTTCATAAAGGGTGCCGAGCTGGTGATACATAATGCGCCATTCGATGTTGGTTTTATTGATCACGAGTTCAATCTGCTCAAGACAAAAACCGGCCAGGTAACGGATATATGTTCCGTTCTGGATACCCTTACCCTGGCTCGACAGATGCACCCTGGCCAGCGCAACAGCCTTGATGCATTGTGCAAGCGTTATGATATAGATAATTCCCAGCGTGAAAAGCACGGCGCGTTACTCGATGCCGAAATCCTGGCTGATGTTTACCTGGTCATGACAGGGGGGCAGGTCAGTTTGAGCCTCGGAGGTGGGCAGGAGCAAAAGCAAACCAGGCAAGAAGAGGCCGTTGTCAGACTGGATAGCCAGAGAAATCCCTTACCGATTATTGCTGCAACCCAGGCAGAGCTCGAAGCGCATGAAAAATACCTTGAAATGATTGCCAAAACCACCGGTGGCGAGCCAGTTTGGAAGACATAACTGCCATACTGTAAAGTCTGACGATATTTGCATATCGATGTAATCCAATATCTATACGATCAGACATACCCTGTGTATACCGCAGAGCCGGGCGTTTGATGTTTCAGAAAAAGATTGGATCCGGTTAGCAGTATTCAGTATTTTTACTTTGCCGTCAGCGATTTGGTACCCGGAATGCAAGGGTTTCAAACATTAATTTCCCCTCAATAAAAAAATCAAAAACACTTCGAATTATTGATTTTTTCAGTCACATATTCTGACTGAAAAAATGCCCTGCGAGCACTAAAGCTTTCCAGATTCATGACGATACTCATACAAACATCCAGGAAATGATGGAACTACGAGATAAGAATAGCAGAGGATCAAATTCAGGTGGCAGATATTTTACAGGGAGGAATTATTTGTTTGACCAGAGTATTTTGAAATATTGGTGGTCCCTGAATTTCGTCAGCATTTATTGATTCTGCTACAGAACGAGTCAAGCACTGTTTCTCTGGATGTTGGTAATGTCGAGAATCACGATAGTCCAGTATTGCAGGCAGTCTGTTCCTAAAAAAAGTACCGGGATAAAACATGGGTATTGATCTTTCACAATTTCGCGAAATATTTCTTAAGGAGAGTTTCGAAGGGCTGGACGTGATGGAATCCAGTTTATTGAGTCTTGATGCAGGTGACTCTAACCCTGAAACCGTTAACACTATTATCAGGGCCGCGCACTCGATAAAAGGCGGTAGTGCTACATTTGGTTTTAGCAACGTGGCAGAGTTTACCCATGTGCTGGAGACGCTGTTAGATCAGGTGTACAGCGAAGAGCGCGATGTAAGCCGGGAAGTTATCAAGGCATTGTTACAATCAGTCGACTGTGTTCGGGGTATGTTGTCTGCCGAGCGTGACGGTAGCGATTATGATGAAGCTCGGGTGCAAACGGTGCTTCAAAATCTCAAAGCTATGCTGGGTATGACTGATGACGGCGAGAGCGATGAACAGACAGCGATGTAGAAGAGAGTGCTGCTCGTGATTCATCATGATTTTTGCTATTTTAAGTGCTTGTTCTTGTCTGTATTTGACCTGAAAATTTGCTAGAATGACTCTTTTATTACTCGATCCCGGTTTGAAATGACAATCAAGACACGTTTTGCCCCCAGCCCTACTGGCTATCTGCATATTGGCGGTGCCCGCACTGCATTATTTTCCTGGTTATATGCGCGCAAGCATGGTGGAACCTTTGTTTTACGCATTGAGGATACCGATCTGGAGCGCTCGACTGCCGAATCGGTTAATGCGATCCTTGAAGGGATGACCTGGATGGGCCTTGAGTACGATGAAGGACCTTTTTACCAGACCCATCGTTTTGAGCGGTACTGTGAAGTCATTGACCGCCTGCTGGATGAAGGTAAGGCCTACCGTTGCTACTGCTCGAAAGAACGACTTGATCAATTACGTGAAGAGCAGATGGCCAACAAACAGAAGCCCCGCTATGACGGCCATTGTCTAAAACATACACACGAAAACAATAGTGATAAGCCCTATGTGATACGGTTTAAAAACCCCGAGCAGGGCGAGGTCGTTATTAATGATGTCGTAAAAGGTAAGGTTGTCATCAGTAATAGCGAATTGGATGACCTGATTATCGCCCGTACTGACGGTACTCCGACTTATAACCTTACGGTCGTGGTTGACGACCTGGATATGGGGATTACCCATGTGGTCAGGGGTGATGACCACTTGAACAATACGCCCAGGCAAATCAATATTCTTAAAGCCATGGGCGTGGAGCCACCAGTCTATGCCCATGTGCCAATGATACTGGGTGACGATGGCAAGCGGATGTCAAAACGCCATGGTGCAACCAGTGTAATGCAGTACCGAAATGAAGGTTATCTACCGGAAGCCGTGCTGAATTACCTGGTCAGGCTGGGTTGGTCGCATGGTGATCGCGAAATATTCAGTGTTGACGAGATGATCAATTTATTTGACACAATGGATATCAACAAGGCCGCGTCTACCTTTAATGATGAAAAGCTATTGTGGATGAACCAGGAATACATTAAAAATGCCGAGCCCGGTCACATTGCACATCACCTGAGCTGGCATCTGGGCGAGTTGGACATTGACCCCAGTCAGGGGCCGGACTTGTTGGAAGTGATTAAGCCGCAACAAGACCGGGCGCGGACATTGAAGGAGTTGGCATCGAATATTGAATTTTTTTACAAGGATTTTGACGAATACAATGCCAAGGCCGCGAAGAAAAATCTCAAGGTGTCGTCATTGGAGCCCATGCAGGCCCTGAATGCGCTTTTTGCTGAAATTGATAGCTGGAATGCACAAAGCATTCAGTCAGCAATTGACCGCGTTATTGAGCAGTTTGACCTCAATCTGGGCAAGATTGGCCAGCCAGTACGAGTGGCCATATCGGGCAAGGCTGCGACGCCAGCCATCGACATCACATTGGCCTCGCTTGGCAAGGATAAAACCGTGTCACGCATGAACAGGGCCATCGCCTTTATTGAGAATCGGGCAGCCAATCAACTTGTCAGGTAGCAGTCTGGCAGTGACGATTTTGATGTAAATCTTTATACAAAGATCAATGGCTTAGTGTGGTGAGCACTTGACAGTTTCGTCTTACTCGCGTAAATTTGCCAATCTTTTGGGGCTATAGCTCAGCTGGGAGAGCACTTGCATGGCATGCAAGGGGTCGGCGGTTCGATCCCGCCTAGCTCCACCAATACCTGTGATCGGGGCATTTGCCCCGTTCTCACACCCTCTGCAAGAAATCTCATCTACGATCAGGCCTCAGGTTGATTGGCTATTTCACCGCAAGGGAAACTACGTAATAGCAATGTACGCATGGTGAGCTTCGTTCGTATATCGGCAAGCAGGGCGCCGGTATTATTAAACCTTGTAATAATCCTTGTACCATTCAACAAAGTTTTTCAGACCTTCCTCTACCGTGGTATCCGGCTTGTAACCCATGTCATTAACGAGATCTTCAACGTTGGCAAAGGTGTCTGGTACATCACCAGGCTGTAAAGGCAGCATGTTCATTTCTGCCTTCTTGCCAATGCATTGTTCCAGAACATCTATGTAATGCATGAGTTCTACGGGTTCATTATTGCCTATATTGTAGAGTTTGTAGGGGGCAACAGCCGCTGTTGCCGGGTCGGGGTTATTGCTGTCCCATGTCGGGTCAGGTTTTGCCGGTTTGTCGAGCACGCGAACAACACCTTCAACAATATCGTCAATATAAGTAAAGTCACGACGGTGTTTACCATAATTAAAAACATCGATCGGCTCGCCTGCAAGGATTTTTTGGGTGAACTTGAAAAAGGCCATGTCAGGGCGGCCCCAGGGGCCATAAACAGTGAAAAACCGAAGTCCTGTTGTCGGGATATTATATAAGTGACTATAGGTGTGAGCCATTAACTCATTAGCTTTTTTACTCGCGGCATAAAGACTGACCGGATGATTAACCGCATGATGTTCAGAGTAGGGCATTTTTGTATTGATGCCATAAACTGAGCTGCTGGATGCATAGACCAGGTGTTCAACATCATAGTGTCGGCAGCCTTCCAGTATGTTGGTAAAGCCGACCAGATTGGTGTCAACATAGGCATGCGGGTTTTCCAGCGAATAACGTACACCAGCCTGGGCTGCAAGATTAACCACCCGTTGTGGTTTGTGTTTTTTGAATAATTCCTCGACCGGCTCACGGTCTTTCATGTCTATACGCGCTTCAGTAAAGCCGGGGTGGTCCTTGATTCTGTCGAGTCGGGCAAGTTTCAGGTTGATATCGTAATAGTCATTGATGTTGTCAATGCCGATCACTTCATCGCCACGGTTTAACAGTTGGATGGCCAGTTCATTGCCGATAAATCCGGCGGTGCCTGTTATTAATACTTTCATAGGGATTCTAGTCCTGGTTTATTGTTATATCCGGCCGTCCACTTCGTCTTTGTCGAAAGTGTATTTAACGTCATAGATTACGTTTTCCGGTTTGCATAGCTTGCGTATGTTTTCTATGCCCATCTGTTTGAATTCATCATGGGCGACGGCAATAATGATCGCATCGTATTTTTCAGGTTGTAGCTCAGTGATCAAATCGATGTTATATTCTTCGCGGGCTTCCTGAGCGCTGACCCAGGGATCATAAACATCAACATTTGCGTGATAGGTTTTTAGCTCATGCACCATATCTATGACCCGCGTATTTCTTAAGTCGGGGCAGTTTTCCTTGAAGGCGAAACCCAGGATCAAGATTTGCGAGTCAACCACATGTATTTTTTTCTGGGTCATTAACTTGGTGAGTTGAACGATAATATACTCACCCATTTTGTCATTAATGCGACGTCCTGCCAGGATTAGTTCAGGATGATGGCCGGTTTCCTGTGCCTTGTGAGTTAAATAGTAGGGGTCAACGCCTATGCAATGGCCACCGACCAGGCCTGGCCGGAAGGGCAGAAAGTTCCATTTGGTTCCAGCTGCCTCAAGTACTTCCAGGGTATCGATTCCAAGTCGTTGGAAAATGATGGCCAGTTCATTAACCAGGGCGATATTAAGGTCACGCTGGGTGTTTTCGATCACTTTCGAGGCCTCGGCTACACGCACACTACTGGCCTTATGAGTGCCGGCTGTGATGATGCTACGATAGAGCTCGTCGATCAGATCCGCGGCTTCAGGTGTTGAGCCGGACGTTACCTTGAGTATATTGGTTACCCGGTGTTCCTTGTCGCCAGGGTTGATACGCTCAGGGCTGTAGCCGACATAAAAGTCACGGTTCATTTTAAGGCCAGAGCCTGATTCTATGTACGGAACGCAGACATCTTCGGTTGTTCCCGGATACACGGTGGATTCGTAGATGACAATATCTCCTTTGGAGATTACCTGGGCAAGGCTCTCGCTGGCCTTGATTAAAGGTGTCAGTACCGGGTTTTTGTGGATGTCTATAGGGGTAGGAACGGTGACAATATAGATATTGCAATCTTTCAGGTCTTCAAGCTTGCTCGAATAACTGAGTTGTTTGGCTTCGGCAAGCAGTTCAGGTTCGACTTCCAGAGTGTTATCTACGCCGGCCCCAAGTTCAGTTACACGTTTTTCGTTGATATCAAAGCCCTTGGTGGGTAATTTCTTGCCAAATTCTACTGCCAGGGGTAATCCGACATAACCAAGTCCGATTATCCCGATTTTAGCTTCATCCAGTGTTATCATGCTTATTGCCCTTGTTCTTGAGTGGATTGAATTTGTTTTAGCATCCTGATAGCCATCAGCCCCAATATGCTATTTCAGAAGGTCATTGTATATGAGTTTACATGATTAACAAATAGGGGTAACCCTTTGTTCTTGTTTTGTTTTATGATATAGATAAATGTAGCAATCGTTGGTAGCAGTTACGCCATTTATTAGCCTTTAAAGTTGTAGTTTAACAGCCAAATATGACAAGATCAGTACACTATGAAGGTTTCAGGCTTACATGATTAAATTTTTCAGACTGTATTATCCTCGTGCCTAC
>Ga0316207_10003698_pt1 | contig 13946 bp, 18 predicted proteins | sample 6weekpyrite_MG_FD_204943 | JGI IMG/M metagenome (GOLD analysis project Ga0316207, IMG submission 204943) | Microbial mat bacterial communities from mineral coupon in-situ incubated in ocean water Damariscotta River, Maine, United States -... | ecosystem: Environmental > Aquatic > Marine >... | reverse complement strand
AGCATGACAACCGTCGTTATTACGGGTGCCATGCTCACACCTAATCTTAAATGGGTGAAAGGTGTCTAATTTATATTGGAAGGAGATCGGCTGTGCTATTGACAGCGGAAAGTCATATCAACGATTAAGCTCAGTTGAGAGCAAAAGCAAGCAAAGCGCCGCTTTTGCGAATCAACTGGAGCGCCTTGTTAGCGATTTGATTATGACGAAGCACGAAGTCTACCACTCATTCTCAGACCATCGCGTATGTTCATACTCATAAGAGTGAGATTTGTTGCTCCTGCAACAAGCTCAATGGCCTGAACAATATAAAATGTTGTATCAAATGTATCTGCTGATGCCCAACGATCTAGGAATACAGCGCATGGAATTAGAACTAAAACACCATTTGCGCCTATGAATGGCATTCGTTTTTGTTTTACTTGAACAAGCTTCCCTTTTCTTGATTTTGAAAGGGCAAAACCAGTTCCACCTGTGGCAGCAATGGCAGGGACTAGAATAAATAAACCTGGCATGACTATGAGGCTTTTAACTGTAGCGACTGCATCATTCGAACCGAATAACTCAACTATAATTGTTGATGTAAAGAAAGTTGCGATTGTCAGTGTTGCCAGTATTCCAGCTATGAAATGAATATTTTTCTTCATTTGTTTCTCCTATCGCTAACGACTTAAGTAAGGGGCTTTTAAAAAGCAGAGCGTAGCGCCGCTTTTTAAAAGTCCCAGTGAGCGATTAGCGAACGATCTTGACTTGCTTGTTAGGCTTTTTTGCCTTAAAAACAAAGATAGATGCTAGTGAAATATGATCGTTTTCTTTTAAAATGGCAATATTTATAACAGATGTTTCACCATTTCCTTTTTGACATATTTTATTGTAGATATAGCCTGAACCTATGCCTGTGAGTTTTTTGCTTGCTCGAGTGATATTTTTTTGAGTATATAGTTTTTTACATGACTTTATTTCAGGAACTATAGTGTTTTTATATGTTTTTTTAAGTAAAGAAATTCCATTTTTCTTGATTGTGATTTTACTAGTTAAAGCGATCATTTCATTTATATTTTTATTTTTTGCGTATGTGATGAATTTATTCATAACGCTTCGGTATTTTTCTTGATTTTTGTGTGCGGCAATAAGATCTTGTACGGCATTGTTTTTTGGTTTATTTGATGCGCAGCCATATAGAGCTGAAATAACGAGAAAGAATGAAAATAAATATATTTTATTCATAGTATTACCTTTTTTTAAGAGCCTAAAGTGATTTAGACGGCATGCCGTCTTTTACTTTATTAGGCGACATGTCGCCTAATTCCTTATTTCCATGTTATTCCGACAACTCTTTATTTTTGATTTGTCGTGTTCGTAAAAATTATAATAAATAAACGGTTGCCAGACCTAAAAAGGCGACGAAGCCGACGATGTCGGTGACGGTGGTTAAGACGACGGTTCCGGAGAGTGCGGGGTCGGCGCCGAAGCGTTTTAACAGTAGTGGGATGGTTGCACCTGAGATTGCGGCGACGATTAAATTTATGATAATCGCTGCGGCGATGACAACACCAAGCTGTACATTTTGGAACCAGAGTCCGGCTACGCTGGCGATAATGATTGCCCAGATTAATCCATTCCAAACACCTATCCACATTTCTTTTAATAATAATCGGTGTGAGTTACTTTTTCCGACCTGGCCAAGTGCCATGCCTCGTATTACAAGGGTTAGGGTTTGGCTGCCGGCAATTCCGCCCATGCTTGCAACAATGGGCATTAGCACGGCCAGTGCGACCATTTTTTCGATGCTTGCGCCAAATAAACCGATGACCCAGGAGGCTAAAAAGGCGGTGAGTAGATTAAGCCCAAGCCAAATTGAACGTCGACGGGTGCTGGTGAAAACCGGTGCGAACATATCTTCTTCTTCATTTAACCCCGCCATACTCATGAGGGAGTGATCGGCTTCATCACGTATAACATCGACAACATCATCAATGGTGATTCGACCTAATAGGTGATTATCATCGTCAATAACGGGGGCAGTAATCAAATCGCGGTGTTCAAATATATTCGCAACATCGCGCGCATGTTTGTCAGCAGGGATTGCATGCACATCGGTCAGCATAAGTTCGTTAACAAATAATTGAGGGTCACTTGTTAATATAAGACTCAGGGGAAGTAGGCCAAGGTAGTGGTTGTCTCTGTCTACGACAAATAAATTATCTGTGCCTTTCGGTAAGTGTCCCCGGCCACGTAGATAACGTAAAACAACATCGAGCGTAATATCCGCACGGATGACAATGGTGTCTAAATCCATTAAACCGCCAGCGGAGTCCTCATCGTATGATAATACGGATTTTAGTCTGTCGCGTTCCTGTGTTTCTAAACTAAGCAGAATTTCCTGAATAACATCCTGTGGCATTTCAGGAAGAATATCGGCGAGATCATCGGTATCGAGTGTTTCTGTTGCTGCAACAAGCTCTTGCGTCTCCATTTTATTGATGAGCGCAGCACGCGCCTCATCATTTAAGTGGAGCAGGATTTCCCCGTCACTATCTTCTGGTATATAGGACCAGACTTGTTCACGTTGTTTGCCGGGGAGAGATTCGAGTAAATGGGCTATTTCTGCAGGGTGTATTTCACTCAGTAGTTCAACAATCTTTTCAGGTTGTTCGCTTTGTAAGCTTGCGCTGATGCTTTCGAGCAAGTTGGTAAGCGTTTCCTGCTGTTGAGTTGAGCTACTTGGCATATTGAACCCCTTAAGTGAATAAAGAGTGTAATACCTAAAAGAAAAAAAGTGAACTCTATAAAAAAGAATAACTTAGCAGGAAGAGTTGAACTATTTTAGTTAAGTTTATATTTGAGAAGTGTTAGTCGAAAGTAGGGTTAATATACAGTGGTATTAAGCAGCCTCACCAAAACGATTGGCAATAAGTTCGAGTAAGGATTGCATAGCCTGCTTTTCATCTTTGCCATCAATGATTAATTCAATATCTGAACCCTTTGCCGCGGCTAGCATCATTACGCCCATAATACTTTTGCCATTGACCTCTCGATCATTTCGTTTAAGGAGTATTTCAGAATCAAAGAGTGAGGCCTGGCTAACAAACTTAGCCGCGGCTCGGGCATGTAAACCCAGTTTATTAATAATAGTCGTTGTTTCTTGTATCATTTTTAGCTTTAAGGTGATTTATTTGTTTCGACGATGATAACACCTGCTTGACCACCTTCAACGGCTTTATTGGCCAGTTTGTCGAGAGGCAAGTTTGGGTAATTCATGATGCGCAGCAACATTGGCAGGTTGAGTCCTGTAATAATGGTGACATTATCTGCGGCCAGTTTTGTGGCGATATTACTCGGAGTGGAGCCATACATGTCTGTAATAACGAGGACGCCATCCTCTTGATTTAAGGTTTTCAGGTGTTTTTGTGCTTTTTTTAAACGTTTATCAGGGTCGCAGTTTTGAGCAACAGGGAGAATTTCATAAGGTAGTGGACAACTGCCTAGAGCAGAAAGGGCGGCATCGAATAATGCGCCTCCAACATTGTTATGGGTAATAATTAGCAAACCAACCATCAGCCCAGCTCTCGATGTAGTGAAAGTACATTATTATGCTGTTCTCTTAAAAGAGTCGATAGGGCATTAACAAGGTAGACAGAGCGATGTTGTCCGCCAGTACAACCAATTGCAATAGTGATATAACTACGATTGTCAGCTTCAAACCGCGGCAGCCATTTTTCTAAAAAAGTCATTATGTCGTTTTGCATTTCGTTTACTTGTTCATTATTTTTAAGGTAGTCAATAATGGCGTTATCAAAACCGTTCAAAGGTTTAAGTTCAGGAATCCAATGTGGATTAGGCAAACAACGAACATCAAAGACAAAATCAGCATCAATCGGTACCCCATGTTTAAAGCCAAAAGACTCAAACATGATAGATATACTCCTATCATCGGCTTTATCCATACAAGCTTTAATTAAATCGCGTAATTGATGCACATTAGTTGAGCTGGTATCAACACGTAGGTCTGCATGTGAGGAAATAGGCTCAAGTAAAATACGCTCTTGTATCACCGCTTCATTTAAAGGCACTTCTTCCGAGCTAAGGGGGTGTTTGCGGCGGGTCTCACTAAAGCGCTGGATCAGGCTTGCATCATTAGCTTCAAGAAAAAATATTTCACAGTTAATATTATCTTTTTCGAGTTGCCGAATACGTTCAGAAAATTTTTCTATCTCGGCGGCAACATTTCTCGCATCAATACTAATTGCAACATATTCTTGTTTATCTAATGGAATTTCATTGATTAATATGTCAACCATATTAAGTGGAAGGTTATCGACACAGTAATAATCAAGGTCCTCAAGGACTTGTAACGCGATACTTTTTCCAGAACCGGATAAACCGCTGATAATAATAAGCTTCATATATTTATGATTTTGTTCTTATTGATATATTTTAATATCGTTACGCTATCATAGAGTTTGTTATAAAGTTAGTCACTTTCAATTAATTTTTGCTGACGTTGCATAAAGTCTTCAGAAGCACTGTAACCATTTAAATATAAGACATGATTTCTTACCGCTGCCTCAATAATAACAGCCACATTTCGTCCCGGAGCGATGGGTATTTGTACTTCTGGAATATCCACTTCAAGTACATTTTTTGTACGTGTTGAACCTCCAATACGCTCAATATCCCAGGCGGTATTTTCAGAAATATGATCTAAGTGCACAATGAGCCGTAGGCGTTTTGTTTCAACAATGGCGGTATCCCCAAACATTGCCCGTACATTTAATATTCCTAAGCCTCTCACCTCCAGAAAATCTTTTAATAATAAAGGGCAGCGACCACGAATCGTATCAGGTGCACTACGTCTAAATTCGGGGGCATCATCGGCAATGAGGCGGTGACCACGACTAAGCAACTCTAATGCAAGCTCACTTTTACCAATGCCACTGGGACCCGTGAGTAATACTCCGATTCCCATAACCTCCATAAATACGCCGTGCAGTATTTTATTGTCGGCAAGTAACCGAACGAGCCGGTATTGCAGACGCTCAACCAGATCATTACTGTCTAAGCCTGAAAAAAATAATGGGCAGTCGGTTTGATTTGCTGTTTCTATGAATTCTTTGTCAATTTCGGAAGGTGTTTGTATATTTGAAAAGACAATCATCGCCGGCTTATTTTCAAATAAACGGGAGACTGCATCTTTGTGTGAGTTTTTACCTAATAGATTAAGGTAACTAACTTCTTCGGGGCCAAGGACTTGAACTAAGTTGGGCCGAACAAGGTTGAGGTGTCCCGCTATGGTATTAGAAGGGTTTGACTTTTCTCTTTGTAATAACCGGTTTTCACCTTGTTGTCCTGCTAGCCAGTGTAACTCAAGGTTATCACCATGTGCTTGTATAAAATCACGGGTAGTGAGTTTATTATCCATGCTATTTTGGTGGTTGCCACTCGGTGAAAAGCTGGTTTATGTCTTCATTAGTTTTTGCTTTACTTAGTTTTTCACGAAAGCTTTCTTCGTTAAACATGGAGGCTAATAATGCGAGAACTTGTAAGTGTTCATCGGTTGATTCTTCAGGGACGATAAGCGCAAATAATGTATCGACAGGTTTGTTATCTACGGTATTAAAATCTACCGCCTGGTTTAACTTAATAAATGCACCGGTTATTTTGTTGCAGTTCTTAATGCGGCCGTGAGGTATGGCGATACCATACCCCAGGCCAGTAGCACCTAAACGTTCGCGCGCGATTAAACTGTCAAAAATATCACTTGCATCAAGCTGAGGTTGTGCCTGGGCAAGAAGTTGACTTAGTTTTTCAAGTGCGCGCTTTTTACTTTGAATATCAATGCCATTTTTTATTTGCTCAGCATTAATAAGTTCAGTTAGTTGCATTGATAACTATTCCTTACTCTTCTTCTATAACAGGTTGTTGGTGCTTAATGTTACTACCTTCTTGACGATGGTGATCTTTAAGTTTTTCTTTATGCTTTTTAATTTGTCGGTCTAACTTATCGACCATAGAGTCAATTGAAGCGTACATATCTTCATTAGTGCTATCGGCAAATAAAGTTGCGCCATTAATATTGACAGTGGCTTCAGATTTTTGTCGTTGTTTTTCTACGCTCAGAATTACATGGACATTATTGACATGGTCAAAATGTTTTTCGAGACGTTCCAGTTTTTCTGTTACATAAACTTTAAGTGAGTCTGTTACATCTACATGGTGTCCAGTAATATTTAATTGCATATTTTTCTCCTTTACTTACTGTTAAGCGAGGCGTTTACGTTCGTTTGACGGTGGAATTGCCAAAGCCTCTCTATATTTTGCGACTGTTCGACGCGCAACATTAATTCCCTGTTCTTCGAGGATATTAGCTATTTTATTATCGCTCAAAGGTTTTTTCGGCATTTCTGCCGCAATCAGTTTTTTAATGAGTGCGCGGATCGCAGTTGCTGAACATTCCCCTCCACTTGCTGTACTAACATGGCTGGAAAAGAAATACTTTAATTCAAAGATACCACGAGGGGTATGCATATATTTTTTTGTGGTAACGCGTGAAATGGTTGATTCATGCATATCTACTGCTTCGGCAATATCATGTAGTACCAAAGCTTTCATGGCTTCTTCACCATGCTCAAGAAATTCTTTTTGTCGTTCAACAATACAGTGAGCAACTTTTAATAAAGTTTCGTTGCGACTTAATAAACTTTTAATAAACCAGCGCGCTTCTTGAAGATGATCTTTCATGGATGAATTGTCATCACTGTTTTTAACATCTTTAATCATGTTAGCGTAAGTTGAGTTTATACGTAACTTTGGCGCAGCATCCGAATTGAGTTCAACTTTCCAGGTGTTATTGACTTTTTTAACGGTAACATCAGGAACAATATACTCAGCCTTGTTTACATTTTCCTGGCCGCCGGGTCTTGGGTTCATGCTTTGAATAAGCTGAATAACATCTTTTAAATCATCTTCAGATATTTTCATTTTACGCATGAGTTGTGGATACTCTCGATTCGCCAATAAATCAAAGTATTCATCAACTAACATAATGGCATATTCGCGTAAATCAATGTCATTGGGTTGTCGATGCAACTGAATTGACAAGCTTTCTCGTAAATCACGCGCACCAACACCGGGAGGATCAAAGTTTTGAATCTGTTTTAAAACTGCTTCAACTTCATCAGCTTCAATTTCACTCTCAGCATCGAGCTCCATAAGTGAAGCTGTAATGTCTTCGACACTACTTTGTAGAAAACCATCGTCATTAATTTCATCAACAATGACTTCTGCAATTGCCGCATCGACTTCGCTAAAGGGGGTCATTTTTAATTGCCAGCGTAAGCGATCGTGTAAACTTTCATTGCTTGAGGTATATACCTCGGGCTGGTCATCTGCATTGTAGCTGGATGCTGCTGAGGGGGTTGTGCCCGGCAAAATAGAATCGTAAATATCATCCCATGAGGTGTCAACGGGTAAATCATCCGGCATGGTGTCAGATGCGGCTATATCAGATGCGGCTATATCAGATGTGGTTTCTAAGTTACTTTCGCTGGATGACTCTAGTTTTTCATTTTGTGAGGTAGAGGTATTTTCTTCAGCCTGGGAGTTAACTTCAGTTGAGGTGCTTTTATCAGAGTCATTGTCTTCACCTACCTCTAGCATCATATTAGAGTCTAAAGCATCCTGAATCTCAGTATTTAATTCAAGTGTAGACAATTGCAATAAGCGAATCGCTTGCTGCAATTGTGGTGTCATGGTCAAACTTTGACCTAATCGGAATTGGAGTGCTTGTTTCATATAGTAATTTAAGAGTACCGGAGACCTTCATCTTCTATTCCGACACTACACTGATTTTAGCTTATTTTTAGAGATTGTGTAGTAGAGATTTTTGACTTAGAACAAGTTATAACTTGAAATTATCACCAAGATAGACTTCTTTAACCTCTTTATTGGCAAGTAGCAGCTCTGGTTTACCGCTGGCAATAACTTGCCCTGCATTCATAATATAACCACGTTCACAAATACCGAGTGTTTCCCGAACATTGTGGTCGGTTATTAATACGCCAATATCACGGTTTTTTAAGTGTTGAATAATTGACTGGATATCCCGTACTGAAATAGGGTCAACGCCTGCAAAAGGCTCATCTAATAAGATAAAGCGAGGATCAGTAGCGAGGGCGCGGGCAATTTCAACACGTCGCCGCTCACCACCGGACAAACTCATTCCTAAACCATTACGAATGTGTCCAATATGCAATTCTTCGAGTAAGTCTTCTAATTTTTGTTCTTGTTGAAATTTACTCAGTTCTTTGCGTGTTTGTAAGATGGCCATAATATTGTCGGTCACCGATAGCTTACGAAAAATAGAGGCTTCTTGTGGCAAGTAACCAATGCCTAAGCGAGCACGTTGGTGCATTGGAAAATGAGTAATATCTTTATCGCCTAGTGTAATCGAGCCTTCATCTGCAGCCACCAGTCCTGCAACCATATAAAAGGAAGTCGTTTTACCAGCCCCATTTGGCCCAAGCAGTCCAACTACTTCGCCATTGCTAATTTCCATTGAAACAGATTTAACAACATTGCGTCCTTTATAAGTTTTACAAAGGTTTTCTGCTTTTAAAATATTCTTTTCGTTATTCATTCTTGTTTATTCTTTTCCGGTCTCTGGGCCAATAATGACATGGACACGGCCACTTGCAGGGCTTTTTTTAGATGTTTTTGTTGATTTAGTTTGCTTTGTTTTATTTCCTGAAGCGGTCACAATTTTTTGTCGCGTATCATACTCAATTTTTTCACCACTAAAGTGCTTATCACCTTGATTGACAAAAGCATCACCTCTTAATATTAATTTTTCTCTGGCAACAAAGTAGTCTATTTTTTTTGCTTGTGAATGTACTTTAGGTTCATTATCCGGTTGGTGTTGAATGTCTGCCGGTGAACCTGTGATAAACGCTTTAGTGAGTTTCTCACCATTTGAGTGAAGAGTAACACTATCTGCTTTTATAATAAGTGTTCCCTGTGTAAATATAACATTACCCTTGTATTTACTGATGCCTTTATTTTCATCGATTAGTAAATACTCTGCTTTAATATCAATCGGTTCTTTAGCTGCTTTTTTATTTGCAGCATGACTTGTTCCAAGTGAGAGCAAAGCCAGGATACTGCAAATAGCTAAAAATTTATTATTAAGGTGAAACATAACGGCTCCGCGTTTGTGACATAAACTCAATTGTATTTTTATTCATATCGGCATTCATTCCAATACCTTGTGTACGGTTAGTTCCCTGAGTAAATTTAATTTTTGATTTTGTGTTGGCAATTTTCTTTTTCGCATCAATAAAAAGTTGTTCAGTTCTCAGTTTTATAGGAGATTTTTTTTCTTTTTTGTTTGGAAACTGATCCATAATCACATTACCTGAGAGATAAATTTCCTGTTTTTCCTGAAAAATTAAGGCTTCATTGGATCGAACAGTCCAGCTAATACGCTCATCTTCATAAAATGAAAAAACGGCCTGTGTTAGTTTTAAACTATCATCATCCGGGTAATGCTCAAGGTGGATGCCAGTTACTTTATAGGCGAGCTTTCCCTTTATGTCCGTTGTTGTTGCAGTAAAATTTTCCAGAAAATAATCTGGATCATGCCGCAGGACTTCATCATTTAATGCCGGCTTTTTCTTAATCGATTCAAAAACCCACGTGCTTGCGATAGCGAGTAAAATGATAAACAGCAAGGCGGTTAAGTAGTGCAGTTTACTCATTTATGATTTATCAGCGGGCAGTTTCATTTGTGCTTTCATTCTTTATTTTCCAAGTAGCTCACAAACACGGTTTAAATCATCAAGGGTATCAACCCCTGGTCCAGGAGGGGTTGCGGCGGTAATGACTTTTATCTTTTCTCCATGATACAAGACACGTAATTGCTCTAAAGATTCCGTTTTTTCAATATCGCTGCTTTGCCATTCTAAATACTGCTTAATAAATCCTGCTCGGTAACCATATAGACCAATGTGGCGTTGATATTCTTGTGATGGAGGCATTTTGCGTGGTGTGTCATTAAAACAGTCGCGCGACCACGGCACTGCAGCACGGGTAAAATAGAGTGCGAAATCATTGATGTCACGCACAACCTTAACGGCATGAGGATCAAATAATTCTTCGATATCTGTTAGTGGGGTGCACAATGTTGCCATTTTTACCTTGCTGTCTTCCTCGAGTGCTTGTCCAACCTGATTTAAACAAACCGCAGGCATCATAGGTTCATCACCCTGTAAATTGATTAAAATCTGATCATCATTAAAACTAAGTTGATCAATGACTTCTGACAAGCGTTCTGTGCCTGATTGGTGATTTTCATGGGTCATGCAAACCCGAATGTCGAGGTGAGAAATTGCGTCAGCAATTTCTTGCGAATCTGTGGCTACGATGACTTCTTCGGCATCACTTTTTTTTGCCTGCTCAATAACGTGTTCGATCATAGGCTTACCACAAATACTGCGTAACGGTTTGCCGGATAAACGCGTTGAAGCGAAGCGGGATGGAATAACAATGCGGAAGCTCATAAAGTATTTAGCCAGGGGTTTATTATTAAATTTATGTGCTTATTCTAACCGTAATATTAAGGTAAAATAACCCCTTGTTACGGTCATTATTATCGATAGGTTATCTTGTTATAACTGGTATATGTTGACCCTAAAGGTTATATTAAGCCAACTTAAGTTATTGAAAATATATAATAATCTATGAAAATTTCTGCTTCTGTTTATTCCAGTACAAGCCAGTCTTTGCCTGAAGTCATCAAGGATCTTGATATGCACGGTGCGGATCTTTTTCATATCGATTGTAACGACGATATCAGTGTTTTTGATGATATTGCTGAAATCAAAAAACTCAGTGAAACGCCTATCGATCTTCATATTATTAGCGCAGAGCCAGAAAAATATTTTGATAAAGCCGCAGAACTTAATGTTGATTACCTTACTTTTCAGTATGAGAACTTAAAAACAAAGTTAAATGTACCTGCTAACGTCAAGGCTAAACTCGGTTTAGCAATCACTTCTGCAACCGATATTTCTGTTTTCGCTGATTATGCTGAACAGTTCGATTTCATCCTTTTTATGACCACTACCCCCGGTCAAAGTGGAGGGGTGTTTGATAAATCTAACTTCAAAAAAATTCACGCATTTCGTCAACAGTTCCCGGATAAAAATATTCATGTTGATGGTGGCGTAAATGGTGAAGTATCGTTTATTTTACGCAACATGGGAGTGTATTCATCCGTCTCGGGTTCTTATTTAATGAACAGCGAGTCCATGGGCGCAGCGATGTTGAATTTGAAAACCCACGAGGTCGATTCTCATTTTCAAGTCAAAGACTTCATGCGTACTGCAGACGAGCTGCCATTATTAAAAACAAAAGATCGTAGTGTGACCGGTATTTTACGTTCGATAGAAGAGTACGATGTCGGTTTTACTATTTTGATCGATGACGATGGTAAGCTTGAGGGTATTGTCACGAATGCCGATGTGCGCAAGGGCTTGCTAAAACATACTGATGATTTAAACAAAGTTAGTGTTGCCGATATCACCAATACTAACCCCGTTAAAGCAAATGAAAATTTCAGCGTAGTGGAGTTATTACGCTTTATAAAACAACAGAGTTTTGCCATTTCTTATTTACCTGTTGTTGATGACACAAACAAAGTGACCGGTGCGGTGACTTTCTTCAACTTGATCAAAGGCGAGTTATGATTATTCATTTAAAAAACAGCGTGACAGATGCTGAAGTACAAAAAATTGCAGAAGACTTGGACGCATTTCATATTAAAAAACCTGAGCACCATGTGCTGGTTACGCCTTCTGCATTACAAGAAGTGCCGGCAAAATATGAAAGTATTACCGAAGAAAGCTTTGTCTTTCCTAATGATATGCAGCTTGCAAGCGCCGATTATTTTAGTGAAACGCGTGAAATAGATATAAACGGTGTAAAAATTGGTGGCCAAAATAATAATACCATGGTGATTGCAGGCCCTTGTTCGGTTGAGTCAGAAGAACAAATTACCCAGTCTGCTGAACTTATGGTTGAGCAGGGTATTAAAACTTTGCGTGCAGGTTGTTATAAACCACGTACTTCACCTTATTCCTTTCAAGGTATGGGGATCGAAGGATTAAAACTACTGGATAAAATGCGCAGTAAATTTGGTTTAAATATTATTACTGAAGTACGTGATACCACGCACGTTGATGAGATTATTGAATACGCCGATATTATTCAAATTGGTGCTAAAGCTATGTATGACCAGGGTATTTTGCGTACCTGTGGTAAGTCACGTAAACCTATTTTATTAAAACGTGGTTTTGGTACAAACTTGCAAGAATTTGTGCAAGCGGCTGAATTTATTTTATCTGGTGGTAACGACAACGTGATTTTATGTGAGCGAGGTATCCGTACCTTTGAAACAAAAACACGCTTTACCCTGGATTTATGCGGTGTTGCATATTTAAAAGAGCATACTAATTTACCGATTATTCTTGATCCAAGTCACGCCATGGGCTATCGCTATGGTGTGCCGGATCTTGCGCGGGCTTCAACGGCGATGGGTATCGAGGGCTTATTAATTGAAGTGCACCCGGATCCTTCCATCGCAAAATCAGATGCTGCGCAGCAGCTCGATCACAATATGTTCCGTGACTTATTAACCACATTACATCCAATTGCAGCTGCAGTTGGTCGAACGATCATTTAATAACAGCGGATATTTAACATGGCTATTAAACCTGAAATTAAATTTCTTGCTTTGGATGTCGATGGTGTTATGACAGATGGTGGTATGTATTACACGGAAAGTGGTGAAGAAATTAAACGTTTTGATACTAAAGACGGTCGCGGCATTATTGAACTACAAAAAAGCGGCGTACAAGTCGGGTTAATTAGTTCAGGGTTTAAAAGTGAAATTATAAACGGTCGGGCGAAGACGCTCGGTATAAAGAAAGTATATGTTGGTATGGGTGCCAAACTCGATATTATGAAACAGTGGTGTGAAGAACTTGGTCTAAGGCTAGATGAAGTTGCTTACGTTGGTGATGACGTTAATGATCGAGATATCATTAATGCCGCAGGTTTTACGGCTTGTCCCGCAGACGGTATGCCTGTTATCAAAGATATTGTTGATGTGGTGCTGACTCGTAATGGTGGTGAGGGTTGTATCCGCGAGTTCATTGAAGAACATCTTGGATACACACTATAAAAATTATACTACGGGGTAACCAAGCTCATTGAGCTTAGCTTCAATATCACCTTGCACCATTTCTGTGCCTTTTAATGTCACAATGTTGCTTGTAACATCTACCTTGATCTCTGTGATTCCTGAAAAGCCCGTTAAGCCTTTTTCTATGTTGGCAATGCAGCCAGCACATTTAATATTTGATGATTGAAGTTCAAGTTGTTGCACTGTTTTTCTCCATATTAAGTTTCAGTTTAAGCTATTGCGGTGTAGTACAGAACAGTCATATACGCGATATAACCGCCAAGCAATAAACCACCTTCAAAACGATTTACACGACCATGTTTGTTTTTAAACCCATACCCCAAAATAAACAGCGTAATACTCAGGCCTATCATAAAAGGAAAATCACGTTCTAATATTGCGGTGTCAATGATGTGAGGACTTATTAAGCCGGGAATACCAAAGACGACCAGCAAATTAAACATGTTTGAGCCGATGACATTACCAATGGCTATATCGTGTTCTTTTTTTAATACACTCATTACCGAGGCAGCAAGCTCGGGTAAGCTGGTGCCAATCGCAACAATGGTGAGTCCGATGACAAGGTCACTAATGCCTGCTGCTTGTGCAATATTGACCGAGCCCCAGACCAGCCCACGTGAGCTAACAATGAGAAGTACGAAACCAATCACAAACCATACAAGTGCTTTTTGCGTTGATATATCAG
>Ga0316207_10003697_pt1 | contig 13950 bp, 19 predicted proteins | sample 6weekpyrite_MG_FD_204943 | JGI IMG/M metagenome (GOLD analysis project Ga0316207, IMG submission 204943) | Microbial mat bacterial communities from mineral coupon in-situ incubated in ocean water Damariscotta River, Maine, United States -... | ecosystem: Environmental > Aquatic > Marine >... | reverse complement strand
CCTGCTCCAGCTCATCAGCTCCTCGACCTCCATGTCTTCCAGCACTGGCAACGGCTGATGAAAGACATGCATCACTAAACCACAGGCGGCTTTTATTTCGCCCCAGGGCCTGACAAAAAACCTCGATATACTTCCTGCACTTTTGCGTAGTCACACATATCAAGCTCTTCAATAACCTCGTGAGGCACTTCACACAAATTTGCAAACAATGCGGTTTCAGAATCAGCATCAGAAACCGCACCTTTTTCCGCTGCTTTCTGGTCACGCACTTTAGGGCGACGCATGTCCAGCTTAGAATATTTCTGGCCATTAACATCCACCGGATAATCAAGATCAATTGACATATTTCTCTCCAAATTCATTAAAACAATTTATTAAACAATTTACTTAAAAATTAAAGCCCCGCAGCATCACGGTAGGCCTGCAACTGATCAACGCCATTAATAACACGAACCGCATTATTCACATCAATCTCATGAATCACTTTTCCGTCAATAGTGCGTTTATAAAAAGACAGGGCAACTGAGCATTTCATTTCAACTTTCTTTCCACCCTGCCACTCACCCTCATCAATTTCAGTGAACTTTCCGCGCATGTTATAAACCACCGGCACCACAACTCCGGCCTGGTCGACACCACCACGAATCGTTAGCGGCACATCAGCTCCATCAAGTAAACCAAATAATGACAACACTTCTGTGTCAAATTTCTTGAGAGTAAACTCAGCTGTGAGCACCTCCATTCCCACGTCCTGCATTACAGGCGCATCACGACCACCTGAACGATCTTCTTCAGTTTTAATGGTTAACTTTGGCGGTGTGAGTGTTTCAATTTCTCCCGCATGGCCACGGCCATCAACATATAAATTAAGTAACCGAATAATTGATGCAGACATAATTGCTTCCCCTTAAATTACAAACTTAATAATTAAATAAAAAAAATAAAATTACGAACCAAACACAGCTTCAACCGTGTAATCATTATTTACTGCAGCCCGAAAACTCACACGCTCCGCCACACCATAACGACCATAATCAAAATCAAAATACACCTGCCCCGCATCCATCGTGACATCTGTATTTAGCTCTGGATTTAACCAGCACTTGCCTCCACTAATCGCACCATCACCCATCAGTTTCGCGAGATATGCATTAACCCCTTCACTTACATCTTCTGCGTAGGTTTTAGTTATGTTGCGATCAACCGCCCACATGTGAGCACGCAATAAACTTTCTAAAATCATGTCGTTTAAACGCACGTGCGCCAGGAATGCCCACTTCGGATCTGCACTACAGGTGCGGTTACCCCACAGGCGATAACCGTCTTTGCTGATGATGGTGGCCACCTCTTTTTCATTTAATAAATTAGCCCGTGCATTCGCGTCGCCCAGTGTAAAATCAATCGCGCGAGCCGTGCCGATAATGCCGTTAATTTCTTTATTAGAAGGCGATGTCCAAAAACCATTGGATGCGTCATTGCTGGCAATTAAACCCGCAACGCGATCACTGTTTGAGGTAACTGCTTCCGCGTTTGCATCTGTGTCCCAAACCTTCACCCAGGGGTCAGTCACAAACACGCGCTCACTACCAAACAGGCCGCGATAATCTAATGCATCAGCATCATTTGTATTTGGGCCGTCTGCTAAAATTACCGCTCGCAACTGATCAGCAATGCTGACCATTTCACTCGTTACCGGTGCGCCCGTTATCACGCTTGCTGTGCGAGTCACCTGGCTAGTGTAACCAGGAGCGATTAAAACTTTTGGCTGAACACCCACATCACTCTCTGCATCTAATAACGCATGCACACCTGTGCGCGCGCCGGTATCCACATCAACGCCGCCCATAATGTCAGCGGTAGTGACCAGTGTTTCATCGATGCGATCGTAGGCAACGTTTACCGTTTCACCGGCTGTGATAGTACCTGTTGTGATACGTGTAATAATGCCTGTGTCCACATCAACACTATAATCAGTTCCTTCAACATAGGTGGCTACCAGGGTTTGGTCTTTAACAACAACATTTAAAATATTGTCATTAATAACCTCAAGGGTTTCATCAATAGCAAAGGTATAATCAATACCCGCGACAGCCGTTTTATGAACAGCCGGGTCAAGCACATTAATGACTACAACTAACGCACCCGCCTGATCAAAAATTCCATCAATCGCATCGGGTATCGTTCCCAGCCCTGTCCCAAACTGTGCAGCTTCAACTCGACTGCCCGCAATTAAAGTCGGTTTATTTATGGGCCCTTTCGGCGCACTACCGACTAAACCAATTACCGCAGAGCGAACGGTTGGAATTGGGCGAACGCCATTGTTTAATTCTATAATTTCTACACCGTGCAAAAATCCTGACATTTTTTTATCCTCTTATTTTGTGATTAATTAAACGCTTACAAAACCAGAATTGTATTGAAAAATTTTGGCTTGACCTGTGTCTATGATGTACATTTTTGTACCATCGTTGTTATAAATAATGTTATCTGGGGAGCTGATGAGCTGATTAAAATAATATTGATCACCGTCATAAAAAGCGGTCGTTATATCAGTCGGTATATCCATCTTGTAATGTATCGCATGTTTTTGACCGCTGTTATCGAGAAGCGTAAAGCCGCTATTATCAGCATCTAAAAATAGCCCGGTTGGGCTAGCTGATTCTGCGCTGATGTTGAACTGATCTGTTTGAAAGATTGTACTTGTAATATCAAAAGCAACATTTAATTCTATGTGATAAATTGTTGATGTAGCCTCACCCAGCATATAAATATGATAACCGTCTTTACTGATTGCGAAAGCGACCGGGTTTAGATCATATGTAGTGAAATCAATAGATTTATTTGTGTATGTAGCGGTTGATATGTCGTCGGGTAGTGCTGTGTAGTATAGGTATAAAACGCCACCGCTTAACACATAAAAAAGCGTATCGTTATCGGCTATTTTAAAGTCTACAGGATCATTAGCCGTTGCTGCGATATATACTTCTAAATTATCAAAAATAGCGGTTGAAATATTTCCAGGTTCCGACAGTGTGTATTGATAAATGGTATTTGATGCATTCCCTGCGATGTAGGCTTTTGTTTCACTACTATTTAACACCATACCCGTCGGGAACCCATCTTGTGTAACCGTTGATAGCTTAATATTTTTGTAGCGAATCGATGGCAAATCAAAACCATTTATAATGGCTTGCTTACCGTGAATTAAATCAGTGTCGACACCTGAATTAATGCCGTCGACGGTTTTTAATAGCGTTAAAATTTCGGCGGCGGTTTGGTCGGCGGTGGCGTTGTTTTCTATGCCGTTTATTTTGGCTTCAATACTGAGTAACAAACTCTTATCTGTTGAGGCCATAAAACCATGTGCCAGGGTTGTGGCTACAGCGTGAAGGGTGCCCCCCGTTCTCGCACCATGTGAAACATCGCTAAATCTTGCCGTTGGTATACTCCCTGCGTTTAAATTACTGGCATTACGTAAAAAGTCTGCGTGTAAGCCATCAAGTAAATCAGCATCCAGGTTTGAGAGTGTGCCATCTACGGTTAAAAGTAAGGCCAAAATTTCGGCGGCGGTTTGATCGGCAGTGGCCGCCGCTTCAATGCCTTCTAATTTATTAAAATGAAACGGACTCATAAAACCCGCAAGCACTGCTGTTGCCAGTGCATGCAATGTGCCGCCCGACCTGTCACCATGAGATGAATCAGCAAAGCGCAGTGCAGACAAAATACCCGCATTTAAATTTGATGCATTCCGGTAATAGCTTCCATGTTGAGCATCTAGTAAATCTGAATCTAAACCCGACAATGCACCGTCTACAGTTAGGAGCTTTGCTAATACATCGGCTGCATTATAAGTCGTGCTCAATAAATACTGGGTAAGTATTGATGTTAAGGTCTGCGGTGTAATTGCGCGCGTATGATCGACGCCTGAATCTGCCTCAACCTGTGTGGCCACTTCTAAAACACCGGCCTGTGTTTCACTTGCAGGCGGGTTTGTAAAACCCGTTCCGCTTACCGTGATTGAACCCGGTGCAATACTGGTGAATACTGTATCTGCAACAACAAGCAACAATGCATCTGCTGCTTTGTCTGTAACCCCATTAACTGAATCGGAATAAATCGCAAACAAAACACCCGTGTCTGTATACAAACCAAATTCACCAAGACTATAAGCATCTGTACTGTCATCTGTAATCGTCACACTAATTGTGTCAGGTGAAACAACCGTTCCGGCGACGGTATTAACTCGTTTAATTTCTGCTAACAATGCCGTTGCTGTTGTATCTGGAGTCCAGCGTCCAGTTCCCAGGGCAATTTGATTTAAAATAACCGGAAGTGTGCCGGTGTTCGTCGCATTAACTATTTCAGCACGACCCGCATCTGTGACTATAAGCGTTAAAGTTGCCATTGATTAATCCGTAAAATTTAAATGAATATAATTTGCTGTTTGAGAAACACACACAACATTGACTTGTGCAAGAGAAGTTATACCCACATTTAAGGTGTAATGACTACGCACATTTTTTGCGCGGTCAATTGATGCAATCATTGCGTACTGCAAACCTTCATCAATATAATTTCCGCCGCCACTGATGGTGACATCAAATGTACCCGGCACACCTTGCGGATTTTTTTCAAACCACTCTTCTACAATCGCAATACCACCAAAGGCCGCAACGGCATCGATCACCGCCTGAGCCGTACCGCGTTTACGTCGTGTTTCACGTGTTGCCTTAATCACTGCGCGTTGCACTGATTCACTCCATTGAGAAGACCACTCCTGCACACCTTCTGCCCAGGCAAGCCAGGGTAGTAAACTTAATGCACAGGTATCTGCATTCCATAGATCGCTAATAGAATTAATATTTTGATTGCTTGCACGCTCAGTTGTATCGACTAAATGATTAACTAATGGCGACGCATTGGGTGGCAATAAACTACTCATTAACACCGCCCACAACAATCGTCACCCCCGTGCAATAGGCGGCCTCAGTTGGTTGCACAACTTGGGTCACCACAATGTCAGTCGCAACCGTATTGTTTAGTTGTACATCCATCACACCATCAACAATGTGTGCCGCTATTACAGCCGCCACAGTAATGTCACGCCCTAAACGATGTTGTTTGTCTACCCAGGCAAGCACGCTTGCCTGTGATGCTAAGCGCACAGTCTCCTGGTCAAAGTTTGGGTATAGCGTTAAGGTTGAATTTATGGTGTAACTAATTATGACTGCCGACTGCACGGTCACCTGATCAGTGAGCGGGCGAACACCATTGTTTAACTCAGTCGATACTGCTGTCAACAAAGCAGCATCGGCTACTCCATCACCCACACGTGAAAGAACCGACACCACCACAGCAACAGCACTCGGGCTTGTGATTTTTACATGCTTCACATTTACATCGGCCTTACTTGCGTGATAAATATATGCACCTTCAGGCCCCGCTGTTGAGTACGCGTCTTCTGCAATTAACAGACGTTCAAGATATGCCTCATCACTTTCATAGGTTGCAGGAACAGGCGGAATTGCTGTTGCATCACCCGCATCAAGTAATAAACGTGCTGTTCTATAATAGGTCACACCGATGTGATCTAAATCAGGACCTTTTGAAAATGCCAACAATAAACCCTTAACCCGATCATTAAACTCGACACCCTTTAGCGTTTCCCGATAAGCCGCAACTTCTAACACAATATAAGCAGGGTCAGACGGTGTAAGGTTTGCAAGCTTAGGGTCACGCAAAGCAAGGTCATTCAACATTTCAGCAAGAACAACTTCAAAACTTTTTTGTTCTATAATTGCCGGTGCTGGTAAATTTGAAATATCAATGCTCACACCACACCCCCAACACTCACCGTGACCCGCTCACCCGTTGGCAAATAAATACCCGTTAAATCAAACAAGGCCCCGGCATCAGTGACCTCTGTTGGCTTTATGCTTTCAAGTTTAAAATCGGGCAGGCCATTTACGGGCAAGTCAATTGCATCGGCTATTGCTGCATAACATTGCACCAGCCAGGATTCATTAATAGTTTTATCGACCAGGTCAAACAAAGCGCAGCCATAATCACGGCGCATAATGCGCGTGTTTTTTGGCGTGGTAAGCACATCCGTCAAACGCTGTTGCAAATGCAACTGCCCCTCTGAAGACTTACCCGATTTGTTGTTCATTCCGTACATAAATGCGTTCTACTTTTTACTTTTCTTTTTGCTCGACATCGCAACCGAAGGTTTAATACGCCCTGCAATTAATAAGTGACGCGCCTGCTTTGCAGTGAGAGGTAAAATTTTTCCCTGACAGTGAGTTTCATTATTCAGGTAAAGTTTTTCTACAACTTGATAATCTTGTTTTGTTGCCATGTTTATCTCCTAACCTACTTCCTGGCCAAAACCGGCCATAAACGCTTCAGCTGATGCCTCGGCAAAAATTTGTGCACCATTCGACGTAATCGGTGAGCACGCCATAATGCGACTGACAATTGATGCCGCATTGACTGTGTATTCATGCACCAGCAATACATTGTTCCAGCTCGCAACCCAGGCATTGACCTCGTCATCAATTCCACTGGCAATGCAATTCACATACTGCAAACCAATTCCAGCAAAAAGATAATTATTAAACTCTGTTGAGAAACTTACGCTCATACTGGTGGGTGTTTCTGGAGAAACAGAAGTCCACCCCGCATGAACTGCCGCCGCCAACTTTTGAATAAACGTGCCGTTAACATTGTTTTGAACCGCAAAGCCGCCTTCAACCACATAAGGCTTTGCAAGAATAGTCGCGATTGCGCTTTGCCCAATACTCGGCACCTTAACCTCCTGAGCTCACGGTGGTTGAACCCTGCGGATGTGGTGCACCGGTTAGCGAACACACGTGCGTTTGACACACGACGCCACCTGACAGACCACCATTCAAAATGATCGCCGTCGCATCGACCGTTGCATTTCCACCTGCGTCAATATCGACATTACCGCCCGCATTTATAATTGCATTACCACCCGCAGCCGCATCGATGTTGCCAGTAGCATTCAACACAACATCGCCACCATTTACTGTAATAGTGAGTTTATGAGTCGCCCGGTTGTATTCTGTCCAGCTTCCGTCCTTATAATTAGTGCGATGAATATCTGCACTGTTTGCAGGTGCCGGAATTGTGTTTTGATATAACGCTGGCTCAACAATGCCCTGGGATAAATCACCACCGGGTGAACTTATTTTTACCTGCTCCCCGATCTCGGGTGCCCACCAGGTTATATCCCCTCCTGCGCGTTCAGTGATCCAACGCAACCAACCGGTTATAACGGGTTTACCATTGTGTTCATCATATTTCACGCGTACACGTGCCAACGTGTAATCGACCTGATCAACAACGCCTAAGCGAACGATGTTTGCCAGGCGTCGCTCCAGGTCATTGAGTTGATGCATGATTGCACTTATATTAATCATGACTACAGAACCTTTTCATATGTGCCACCACTGCCCGTATCTGGCGCATAAGCAATATTAATTTCGGTTGGTGTTACGCCTGCCGCATCCCAAGCAGAAGTGCCCACACAAAGGTCATGTTCCCACTCAACCGCCCATACTAAGTAACCATCCAGCTCCTGTTTAAAGTCGTCTTCATGTATTGATATTATTTTTGCCGGATCAACCGGCTGACCAAAACGCCCCGCAAGATAAATTGCCAGCGCAACCGTTACCGCCAGGTTACGCACTTCTAAATTTGCATTGGGCAAATTAGGATCATAAACACAATATGCACGCCACCGCGTAGTGAGACATAGCTGCTCTGTGCCCTCATCTTTTGCGGACTCAATTGAATCATCGGTTTCAATTAACACGGCGGGCAAATTAATTCGGGTGTCCATATCAGGATATGCCTCACAGGTATTTAAACCAGGCACATCCAGCAACAACTGAGCAACGATGGCATTGTGTAAATTAGTTAACACGATTTTTCAACTTTTGAATTTCATAATTAATTTCCTGCTGCATAATTTTCATTAAGCGCGCTTCTGTTCTTTCACTCACTGCATTCAGAACCTTCATTGCTTTTTCACTAATATCAAGTTCGACTAAATCAATCGGCAACCGAGCATCATCACGCCGTTCATACACGTCAGTGTGATAGGTTTTCATGGTCGCCTGAAAAGCCCCAGGGAAACGATGACGACCGACACTGACCCCGGTGCGCGTTTGACGAACTCGACCGAGGCGACTTGCTTTAATTTTGTACATCCCCATCCACACCTTGGCTTGCATTGCTTTTTTATCTTTCACATACACGCGTAAACGCTGGCGAATAATTTTTTGAACAATTTGTAACTCTTTGCTCAACTCTCTAGCTAAATGCGTTTTTACCCACCTGGCCGTTTTTCTCACCGAGCGAAAACCTGCAACTTCTACCTTGCGTTTTGTTAAACCTAGTGTGCTAGTCAGTTGATCGAACATCTGTTCATCTAATCTGACCTCGACACCCATCATGATCGGTGTGACCATTAGTGCGTTACCTTTTTAACGAACTCAACAAACAGATGATAAGAACCATAGCCAACACCTGTCAGCACAGTAATAATTCCCCACCCAATAACCTGTTGACGAAGGCGCTCATAGCGTTCTTCTTTTCTTTTTCTTTCCTCAATCCATTCTTCAACAAAGCGATGATGATCTGAATGGGTTCGGCCATCGAATGCATCACGCTCATCAAGAACCTCATTAATTGCTTCTTTAAGTTCGCTCACATTCATACCTATGGTCTCAATATTAATGCGGTCATGCCCGTACCATCTGGCTCGATATTCACCACGGAATAATCAATATTTTCAAATCGCAATACACTGCTTTTTATTGCATCGGCAACAACGTTATCCGGTGCGGTGAACATCGGCTCGCGTAATCCCGTTCGCATAGTGCCAATATTGGGTTGCAACCAGGGCGCCTCAAAAAAACCTCGCACCGGCACACCATCAAGCAAAGCATCATCACCCGCCGCATCTATAATCGCTTGATCATTGCCTGCAAACAGCTGCTTAAAGTTGGCCACTAAGAGCGCCCGCCTTTGCTGAAACCATCGAATGTGCGCATGGTCATGTAAGTGCCGCACGGGCTAAATAAAATAGCCGCCACCGCAACCTCTGCACCAGCAACCGGCACACCCAGTGCGTCGGTAATTAACCGTGCCGTTTCTGCAACCAGGCAATAAATAATGGTTGCGTAACCACTCAGGCGTGCAATTTTTGGGCGTGTTTCTTTTACATATTGCGTGCCGTGCTCGGCTTCTTTGCGAATGGTTTGCTGGCTTTCTGAGTGACGTTTGGTTTCGGCATCAAGCTCTGATTTGTGGCGCTCAAAAGCTAACGCTTCAAGCCGCTCTTTATGTCGCACCTCAATCTCACGCAACTTGACTGCTGCTTGCGGATCGTTTTGAATTGCCTGATTAATTGCGGATGGGTCATCCGCTTCTACACCAAACGCTGAGGCAACCAATTTGCCAAGTGCGAAGCCACCCGGCCCACCAATGGCACCGCCTAACATCGGCGCGGCTTTTGCGACTGTATTACCCAGACTTTCCCAAATGCTCACATCACACCCCCAGAAGAATTAACCAATTACCAACAGCTGACGTACCGTTTTTAGCTGTACTGTTTTTCACCTGTCATCTGAACAGAGCGGTCAAAAGTGGGTGCTGTGCCTAGCACTATATCCAAAACACGTACAAACTTTTTCAGGCCGTCTCCTTTAACGATAATGCTTTCAAATGCGGGTGCCGCATTGGTTACCTGTGTAAACACTGCACCAGGCACATCAACAAATGTGATGTTGTCATCACTGTGTTGCACCTTTACATCAAGCGTATTATCCGCACCGCCACCCGCAGAACTATCGAGTGTGAACTTCACATCACCTGCAAAGGCACTAACATCTACACCAGCACTGCCCGCACTTCCTGTGACTCGTAGGGCCGGGGCAATTGATAAGGGAATTATGTTTTTTGCTTTCATGTTTCACTCCAAAAAAATCAATTTAATTTCAGACTTACACTGCGCGTCTGTTTGTTTAGTTAATTAGCCGAGCTACCCTTGTCTGCTTTTTTCTTAACTTCCTTTTCTGGTTCAGTCTTCGCTTTTGCATCAGCATTTGTCTTTTCTTCAGCTTTACTTCTAGCTTCATTCTTTGCATCACCAACCTCTATTTCTTCAGCACGATTTTTCATGCGCAATAAAGAACGCGCCTGATCTTCACTGATGTCTTTCGGCACCAGTAGCTCATTACCCTGCTCAACTACAACACCACTGACTTGTGTGTCTTTGAGAATTTTTAAACCATGAATTTTTTCTGACATGTTTTTCTCTCCAGCTGCCCCGCGACTGCGGGGCTATAAAGATTTAACTAATAATTAACCGTTAAGGCAGAAACTTTCAGCATGACCCACGCCCACATCTGCATCCTGGAATACACGCAGTATCATGCCGCCTGATCCGGCCTTGGTTGCCATGTCTGGGTTCACGTCAATCACGCCCCAGAAGCCAACATAAACATCGGCCCAGTTACCAAAGATAATTCTGTTTGCTGCCAGCTGGTTTGATACCGTAACGCTGTGACCATTAGCTTCTTTACCATCCATTAAGAACAAACCTGAGCCCGCATCTTTTGGTGTGGTTTTTAAGTTGCCACGCACACCGGATGTTGTGGCATAAGCCAGACGACCTTCAAGCGCTTCATCTGCTGCCACTTTGCTCTCAAACCCAACCAGCTCTGACCAGGTTGGCTGACCAGGCGTGGCAATCGTTTGAATATTGACACCGTCAAGATTGACAATGCCCATCGGCTGGTTGTTGGTGCCTGTGCCCGCAAGAATGCCCAGGTCTACACCTAGCGCCGCACCTTTTAACAAAGAGTTATGTATCAGGCGTTCAACCGAGGGGCTTGATTGTTTTAATAGGCGGCGTGACATGGGCACGGCACCAGCCAATGTTTTAGGCGACATTTTCAGGCTACCGTATGAGCCTTCGCTCATCGGTGCGTCATCATCATCACCTATCCAGCCGAATGTAGGCGTACCTAATTCGCGGGGAATATCGACGTTTCCTTCAAGCCCATCCATAACAGTCGCACCTAAGCTCATCACGATTGACTTAGGGCGCAATGCATTGATATACATATCTCCCATATGCTCAGTCGCGATTAAATCGGCACCATTGGTTGCGTCCATGACGCGCTGAGCCATGATGTCTATCGGCACAAAGAACCCACGCGCATCACGATCTAAACGCTCACCTAATTCACGGGAACAATCCATTTCAAAAGCAGCTTTTCGCATGGCTTTTGTGTCACCATTTTTTGCTGCCACCACCGCATTGATTGCGCGCATTAAACTGTAATCTTTCATTTCACGCGCCGATAAATCCAGGCGTGTATCTGGCATATCACCACTGCCTGTATTTTCCTGCGTAGGTAAACGCTCCAGAATGGCGGTGCGCAATTGGTCAACTGTTTTACCAGTTTTAATAAACTCACGAGCCAGCTCTTCACCGCCGTAGCTTTTATAACGCTCACCCATTTCTTCCAGGCCTGCAATTCGCTTCAACTGTGCATCGTTTACCTTGTTTTCAATGGCACGAACATCCACCTGTTTCTCAGGGACAACTGCCGGTGCAACAGGTTGATTGCCCGTTCCCGCACCACGGTTTGCATCGCCCGGCACATCTTCAATTTCTGGTTCCATAGTTTTATCCTCTATTTCGATTTCAAAATCATCACCGGCCGAGCGGCCGACACCAACAGAATCATCAGCCGCTACAGGTAGCAAACTGATTTCGTATGGTTCCCAGTCAACCGCACGATGAACATCGGGTGCATCATCATTGCGCTCTTCAAGAACCAATTTAAAAACGCGATAACCAATAGAAACTTTTGTTAAGATCCCATCCAGCACATCACGAAATTTTTCATCAGCAAGTGGCGAGTTACCAAAGCGGACAATCGCCTTGCCTCGACGCTTTTCAATTTTTCCCTCTTCAACCACACCGATATGCTGGCGCATGTCATGTAAAAACAACAACGGCCCGCCATTTTGTAAACGCCCCATGCGCACTGAACTGGGAGAGTGATCGAGTATTTCAACACCGTACCAACGCTCGACCTCCTGTGTTTCAGATGAAAACGAAAGTTCAACGGTGCGCGCCTCTTCGTTTACCGCTTCGCGATTTAAATTGAATTCGCGAAAAAATAAGCCTTTTGATTTAATCTTCCGAGCCGTCATCTTTTTTTCCTTTCGGTTTATCGTCTGCTTTCACTTCAGCAGCTGTAGGAATTACAGGGAAAACAATTTTTTTATCTTTGATTTTTTGCTGATAGGCTGCGATCTGATCGAGGATTTCATCCAGGTCAACACCTAGCTCAGACGCAACCCGATCAGGGCTAGTAAGCCCGGCATTAATTGCTTCAACAATAGCTTTAATATCTTTGAGTGGATCAACCCAACTCCAGCGACGACCCTGCCAGCGATGAGTGATAAAGTTTTCTTGAGAAACACTTTGCCCTGCACGACCATGAAAAAATTCAGCACTCAACCAGCGCTCATAAATACGCTCAAGAATGGTCGCGGCTAAACTATCCTGTTTTACTTTCCAACGTTCACGCTCTTCTAAGGTACCTGCACGTGTGCTTGAAAAATTAACGTCCGTTAAATCGCCTGTTAGTGCGGCATAGGAAACACCCCAACCCATCGCGATATCACGATGATTGGTTTTCACAAAAGAGTCATACATCTCATGGGGATACTTTGGATCAAAGCCGATGAAGTTGCCGCCCTCTGGCAAAAGACCAACAACACCAGGTTCAAGCTCTTCGATTAAATCTCCATCTTCGTCTTGCTCATCAGCCAGCGCGTGTTTGTTACCGCTATCTATGATCCAACCCATTTTTGAAGCACCAGCACGCGCGGCTGTAATTGCTGCTTCCTGATATGCATCAAGCTGATGAACTGTCAACATGCCGGACGCCATCCAGGGCGCACCTCTTAATTGCTCTGGCCGGTCTGCATCAAACCAGTGAATTATGTCAGCCGCATCAACACGCTCATGTGATTCATGGTTGAATAACAAACCATGACGCTCACCTTTTTTTAACCAGTAAGCAACAGGCCGACCCGATGGATTGAGTTCAATACCCAGACGAATTCGATTACCATTTTTTAAATCATCATTAAGCATGTGATCCATGCGAGCAGGATCGAGTAACTCAATAACAAAACCCCAGGGGTTTTGCTTTGTTGGCTGAACATCATGCAGACGAATTAAACAATCACCATCACGCGCCGCAGTGCGAGCCGACATACGACAAGATTGCGCCAATGAATAACGCCCGGTTAATTCACAGACACCACGGCGTGACCATTTTTTAAAATCAGCTTCTATCAGCCGGTTATTTTTTGTGTCGAGATCACCCGAACTAGTTTTACCCTGCACTTGCAAAGTAAATCCATCAGGGCCGACAATGTGGGTTTCACATAGAGATAAATAACGACGCGCAACATTACTGTTTTGCTCAAGCTCACGAGAGCGAGCGCGAAGAATGGAAAGCTGGCTTTTAAGTTCCTGATTGATATCACCGCCAGCACTTAACCAGTCTGCAGTGAGACGATCTTGTTTTGCGGCTTTGAACAAGCGCGACATTTTAAGGCCACGCCAGCGCCCACGCGAAACAACGATTGTTGTCTCTTCTTTGGGTTTAGTTCTACGGAGGGCGGCTGGCCATTGCATAGCGCGTATTATGCTGGCTGCCTATGAGACTATTGTATGATTGGATTTAGTTTATAGAAGTGTAAACGTCTAGCAAACCACACATACTGAATTTCCCACTGTTTTCTAAAATGACTCCCCCATTAAACTAACAGGAGTCAATCATGACAAAACGTAAGCAGCGCAGCCGAGCGCAGTGGCTAAACCTG
>Ga0316207_10003696_pt1 | contig 13954 bp, 19 predicted proteins | sample 6weekpyrite_MG_FD_204943 | JGI IMG/M metagenome (GOLD analysis project Ga0316207, IMG submission 204943) | Microbial mat bacterial communities from mineral coupon in-situ incubated in ocean water Damariscotta River, Maine, United States -... | ecosystem: Environmental > Aquatic > Marine >... | reverse complement strand
AGGCGCTACTTTTACTGTCCTAATGAAATGTTTTGCTTCGCTCATATTCCATGCAACCATTAATAACAGGGCCGCCATTGAGGCCATGGGAATATATGACAGAACAGATGCAAGCAGTAAGATGCTAACCAGAATAAATAAAGCATGAACAACTGAAGCCAGCGGCAGGCTCCCGCCTGATTTAACATTGGCAGCTGTTCGAGCAATGGCCGCCGTTGCTGGTAAGCCACCAAATAATGGCGAAATGATATTGCCGATTCCCTGGCCGATAAGTTCATCATTAGGATTGTGTTTTTTGCCAGACATACCATCTGCAACAACGGCACAAAGCAATGATTCCAGAGAGCCTAAAATGGCAATCGTAATTGCGGCCGGTAATAAGGCTCGAATAAGTTCGAAGCTGATGCCAATGGGGTTGCCATCGGCACCCGGTAAATTCCAGGGCCATTCAAATGTTGGTAGAAAGGGAGGAATGCCGTGACCAGAGAGGCCATTGATTTCATAAGTGAAACGACTGCCAATTGTGGCTACCGAGAAATCTGACATTAAATAAGAAAGAAGCCACGCCAGAAGGCTGCCAATTAAAAGTGCAACAAGGTGCCCCGGTATTTTTGATCGAAATTTTGGCCAGACGATTAAAACCGCCAGTGTCAGAATACCAATCAGGCTTTCCTGCCAGTTAATGGAGGGCAGTGCATGAAAGATAAGGGATAAATTATCTAGATAGTGTCCATCCATGGCATCAATATTAAGACCCAGAAAATCCCTGATTTGAAATGTCGCAATAACGACACCAATACCTGCAGTAAATCCAATAATGACAGGGTAAGGGACAATTTCTATAAGTCTTCCGAGCTTTCCAGCACCCATTAGTATAAGAATGCATCCAGCCATTAGCCCGCTTATGAGCAAACCACCAAGCCCGTATTGCTGAACAATGGGCAATAGAACAACAACAAACGCAGCAGTAGGGCCGGAAATATTGACTTTTGAACCGCCGGTTAGCGCGATAACAATACCGGCGATGATGGCCGTATAAAGACCATGTTGCGGTGCCACACCGCTGGCGATCGCTAGCGCCATAGATAATGGCAATGCGATAATGCCAACGGTTAATCCGGCCAGTACATTCGCCTGAATTTCAGGCAAAGAAGGTTTATTCGCAATTGATCGTTTCAGTGCCGATAGCATTACATACTCATATTCTGCAACAGGGTGTACAGGTAAAAAGTTTACGCCGTATTTGTGTTGCTCTGCGCAATTTCCAATGCCACCAGCTTGTTGTGCGTGATGTAAAAATAATGCAGAACAATAAGCAGATGATTATACCAAATCAGGCTCTTTCTATGTGAATAATGCTGCAATAACCGGAATTAAATAACTTGAATCCTTTTTCATACCTGAATAGTTAACAGCAAGCCAGCTGAGGTTGGTTTTATTAATAGTTGATAAAGATGAAGCTCACAAGAAACTGAGTAAAATATTACCTTGCGTATCCATGTAGTCTATCTGTTGAATTGTTCATGAGTGCACTACGACATAACGATGTGAATATGCGCGCATTTGCGCGGTCTTTTTGAATGGCCTGCTATGGGTTGTATACCTGAGTAACTCAATGCCATTAATGTCGTCTGTAAATCCACAGCTCCTGTAAAAGTCTCTCAGCTCAGGGAGGCAATAGAGCTCGAAATGAGGCACATCTTTTATTGCTTCATGGCTTTTAACAAGGTGGATGAGTTTTTTGCCCAGGCTTTTGTTGCGATATTGTTTTTTGATGATCAGGTCAAATATAAGGGCTTTGAAAGTGTAGTCTGTAATAACACGAACGAAACCAGCAACTTTAGTATCATCCACTAAACCAATACAGATTTGTGAGTCCTGAACACATTGTCGTGTGTCTTCTAAGGTTCTCTGCTTAGTCCACCATTCATTTTTAAATAAATCGTGAAGCTCTTGAATCTGTGTTTCTGTGAGTTCGTATACGACGTCCATGATGTTGTCTTTGTCGGGTTAAAGCTAGCTGCTGATATTCTGGCCTGGCTGGAGAACCCAGCATCTTTTATTGTTTGTGAAACCAATATGTTCATAATACGAGTTAGCTGCGGGTGCAGCGACTAAAATAAGCGAGCATTTAGGCCCTAACTGTTTTTGAGTCAGAATTTGTAGTTGTTTACCAATTCCCGCGTTCTGATAGTCTTTATGAACGGCAAGATCAGAAAGATAGCAGGCAAAATAAAAGTCTGTCATTGAACGTGCGATGCCCACCAGATTGTCACCTTGCCAGGCGGTAATCGTAAGATTACTGTTTTTTAACATGCCTTGCATGCACTCCCTGTCATCAATTGGCCTGCGTTCGCCAAGAGTAGAGTCCCGAAGCAATTGTATAAACTGCTCCGTAGATACCGGTGTATTTATTTTATATTCGATGCTCATGGTATTTTAAATATAATAGTAAAACGATAGAACGCGAACGAAGCATGATGGTTTGTGAGCAAACAGCTTGTTATACGTTAAGATTATAATTAAGTTTGGCTTCATCACCGGTAATGCCGCGAAATCCCCAGCAATGAGCGGGTTGTTCCTTGATGGTTATTTCAATATCTATTGGTGAGATATTAAGCGTATCTTCTATGTTTTTAAAAAGATGTTTTATAAGTGCCTTCTGTGTGTCTTTTTCTCTGCCCTGCATCATATTAATTTCAATGACGGTATAAGCATCGCTTCTCCCGCCCGGGTAGTAAAAGTCTTCTTTGTCCAGAGGTATAAATCGATGTGCTTTTTTATCCTCCGGCATACCCAGGATTGTCTGCATTGATTCATGAATAACGCGAGAAAGCTGGGCTTTTATTGGATTGAGATTATCATTGATTCCATAAATTATAATCATAATATTCCCTGTGTATTATAGCTTGTGCAAAGTATGCGTGGCCTGATTCTGGTTCACGCAAACGCAATGTGATGCAGGAATGCTAACATCCTCCCTGAGTCTTGAATACCCCCTTATAAACTGGCCTCGTAATTTGCCCATTTAGTAATTTTTTCTGATCTTAGCTGGACATTATTGTACGAATAGATATCAGGCAGGAGCACTGGCCCACGCCTTTATTAATATTTAAAAATGTCGGCCAGAGCATATCAGGGGTGCCAGGCTCCTGTACATGAAATGGGGTGCTATTTACTCCAGAGGTAAATATATATCCGTCTGTAATTTATGTTCGTGTACGTCCGGTATCAGGTTGAGATACTGAAAAAATAAAGGATAGTCACGCAGTGTTTCATTACTTTCCGGTAACCAGTCACGATACAGACGCATCACGCTTTTTCTGACATTATCCAGGCTGCCGGTGTGGCGAATAACGGCACAACGGCCTCCCGGTATAAAGTCGTTACCGACATTTTGAGCATTATCAGGTACTTCACTGTCTACTGAACCGCAGATATCAAAACGAAATTCATCCGCGGGTGTAGATTCAGGATCATCATAAATAATACCAAAGGTCCTGCTGTTACTGACCGGTGATAGCTTACTCTGTTTGCGCCACTCCCTGAATATCTGTACTGAATCCATCACAAGGTCGGGTGAGCCACGATGTTCAAGTACTGCTATTTTTGTTTCTTCAAAGTCGACAATTGTTATATCCACGTTATAGGACTCCTCAATGTTAGGCAGATTAAGTTGAACCCTGTCATGCCAGTTAGACCAGTCGGGTTCATTCCTGAATTGAGAAGGTGTCTGTCCAAACATAAGCTTGAAAGCCCGTGAAAACGACTCCGGATTTTCGAATTGTGCTTCAAGCGCAATATCGATAATCCTTTCATCCTTTTCAAAAGCCAGGCGGTAAGACGCACGTTTCAGGCGCATCAGTTGAATAAACCTGTTAAGCGTAATGCCACAATACTCACTGAACTGCCGATGAAAATGAAAGCGTGAAAAATGTGCAAGCCTGCTCAGTTTTTCAAGGGTTAAATCATCATCCAGATGTTGATATATGTAGTCAAATACATGACTCATACGTGCAGCATAGGTTTTTGCTTTACTGTCATTCAATGTGACGCCTCCTCAATGGGAGGTATGTTGCATGAATTATATTCGTCATACCTGACCGAAATTGCTAACTTTGAATAAGGTGAATGTGGGCAGCGCTGATTAGTATTTGAAAGAAGTGTCTGGAAATTCATGGGGGCGAACAGTAACAGGGGTATTCCTTCTAGTGATAAATGTTAACACGAACAATGTTCGGTGGTCAGTGCTGACTCTAACAATAAAATTGATCAAAGAGTGATTTCATTTTATTTTGGCATTGCTTTCAGCATACGCACCGTCTGTTCCAGCTCTGCGATACGCTGATCACGTTCCTGCAACAGAGCGTCTACATCTTCTCGATCAATCCGCTGCGGAATATGTTGTGGACAGTTGATATCCCAGGCCTCAATGGTAAATATTATTACCAGTTCTGCTCTTGCTCTATATTCATCCCGGTTCGGCATCAATTTAGCCAAAAGCTCCGGCTGATCATCTACTACTTTTGCCCTTCCCCAGAGTTTGATTCGTGTACTGTTAACGTAATCAATTAAGAATATAAAAGCCTTCGAGTTTTCCGTTAAATTTCCCTGGGTGATGAACTGCCTGTTTCCCTTATAGTCTGCAAATGCGAGCGTTTTGCGGCCGATTACTTTAAGAAAACCCGGCGGTCCACCTCGATGCTGGATGTAAGGCTGACCGTTGGCATTAGCGGTACCCAGAAAAAAACTTCGCTGCGCAGTGACAAAGCTAGCCAGCTCAGGCGTAATTTCAGTTTGCCAGCTGCCGTTTTTTTCCATCTGCGCATAAATACGCCTGGAGCCTTTTCGAGACTGAATGGCCTTTACACTTTCTGTAAAGGCAATGTCGCTTGCGTAGCTCAATCTTATATACCTTTTTCTTTAAAGACCCAGCTCACTCAAACCGGGGTGGTTGTCAGGGCGACGGCCAATAGGCCAGTGAAACTTTCGGTCTTCCGTGTTAATTGCATGTTCATTAATGCTGGCGATTCGACGACGCATCAATCCGTCATCGTCAAATTCCCAGTTTTCATTTCCATAGGCGCGAAACCATTGCCCTGAGTCATCGCGAAATTCATAAGCAAAACGAACCGCGATTCGATTCTGCGTAAACGCCCAGAGTTCTTTAATAAGACGATAATCCAGCTCACGGGTCCATTTACGTGTTAGCAGTTGCACGATTTCTTCGCGACCTGTGGCAAATTCTGCACGATTACGCCATAAGCAGTTCTCAGTATAAGCCAGCGAAACTTTCTGTGGATTACGGCCGTTCCAGCCATCTTCAGCGAGGCGGATTTTTTCAATGGCCGTTGCCTCGTTAAAAGGCGGTAAAGGGGGTCTGGACATTTTGCATTCTCCTATCAAGATTAAAGGGGTGACGAACACGCCACCCCTGTACTGCTTCAGGCCACCAGCGTATCGACTGTTGGAAAGTCGACTTCGGTACCCAGAACTTCGTTGATGTAATTAGTAAGCGTATTCAGTGCAACATGGCCGACGATCTCTACGATTTCAGCGTCGCTATAACCTGCTGCACGCACAGCATTGAAATCATTGTCAGAAACCTTGCCGCGATTGATCACCATCTTCACGGCAAAACTGACTGCACTTGCTGCTTTTTTGTCACTGGAGGTGCCACGGCGATTGGCTTCAATTTCAGTCGCACTCAGTTTGGCCAGGTTGGAGCCAAGGTATTGATGTGCGGCGAGGCAGTAATTGCAGCCATTCACTTCAGCAACCGCAAGGGCAATGCGCTCGCGCGTCTGGGCGGTTAGTGAACCGTTACCAAGTGCGCCATTTAGTCCGAGGTAACCTTGCAGGGTTTGTGGGCTGTTGGCGACAATGCGAAACAGGTTGGGAACACTGCCCAGAAGATCATTCACCGCTTCAAGCGATGCTCTTGAGGCTTCCGGTGCAGCCGTAATAGATGCCGGTGTAGGTATACGAGACATGGTTAACTCCTGTTTTTTTCAGATTGGAGAACCAAGCATACAATTAAGTTACGCGGATATAATTAGATGAATATTTAATTATCTATTACAATATATGAAATAATCTAGATGTGAAATTTGGACGTGTAATGGATAAGCTTGAAGCAATGCGGGTTTTCATCGAGGTGGCGGAATGTCAGAGTTTTGTTGCTGCCAGCCGAAAACTTGAACTGTCGGCCCCGGCAGTCACCCGCTCTATCGCCCAGCTTGAACAGGCCCTGGGAGTGCGACTGTTCAACAGAACCACTCGCCATGTTCGCCTCACGGATTCGGGGGCCCGTTTTCATGAAGATGCCAGGCGAATACTGGAAGATGTCGAGCAGGCCGTGGCTTCAGCATCAGGAAGTTACGCAGAACCCAAGGGCGTGTTATCTGTCACGGCTCCAGTGCTGTTTGGACAGTTACATATAGCGCCAATACTGACGGAATATTTACAACTGAATCCCTCTGTAACGGTAAGAGCCGTTTTCTACGATCGCATTAGCAATATACTTGATGAGGGTCTGGACGTCGCTATCCGGATTGGTCACCTTAAGGACTCAAGTATTTATGCCACGCCAGTCGGCAGTGTGCAGCGGGTTGTGTGCGCATCGCCCAGCTATTTGAAAAAACACGGCACGCCCAGGCATCCATCCGAACTTTCAGACCATGAAATTATTCAGGCCTCGTCAGTTGAACCTTCAACCACGTGGCGGTTTGAATCGTCGCTTGGTAAGGAATCCGTAAAAATTTCCCCACGCCTGAACTGTTCGCAGAATGGTGCGGCGATAACTGCGGCCAGGCAAGGCTTTGGAATTACCCGCTTAATGTCCTACCAGATTGGTGATGAGTTAAAAAGCGGCTCCTTAACCTGCATACTACGTGAATACGAAACCAAGCCACTTCCGGTCAACATCATTCACCTTGAAGGGCGACAGGCCAATGCAAAGATCAGATCATTTATCGACATTGCTATCGCTCGATTAAGGGCTAATCCCTATATAGATCATTACTGAGGGTCGATTGATGCGAATGCCTAAATTAAGGTGTGCCGTGCTTTTTGCCTGTTCAGAGTAAATGACGGGTTATGCTTGATGTAATTTATTTGGGTTGTTCCTCATGAATAAGCATTGTCATGTATTTTTTAAATCGTCTTTGTCTGGTTTCGGGTTTCTTTGCGCTTGATAAGCCGTAAGCGATGACATAACGACTCGATTTGTTAAGTGTTTCAAAAAACTGTTTTACTTTCGGCAGATTTTCCAGTGCGGCCAGGAAGTCTGAGGGCACTTCCATGTCACTTGCCGTATAAGCATTATCCCAACGACCGTCAGCTTTTGCTGCACGGACATGAACAAGTCCAGACTCTTTCATTCTACCTTCACTTATCAAGCGTTCAACATGCTCTGTGTTTCTCTTAGACCAGTTGCTTCTTTCTTTTCTGGGAGTTATGCGCTGAAGATAGGCCTGATCATCAATAGACTTTTTCACACGGTCAATCCAGCCCCAGCATAAAATCTCTATCACTACATCGTTCCAGGTAACACTTTGAATGCCTGTGTTTTTCTTAAATATTTTTACCCACAACTCACTTTCAGTCGCATGATTCACCTTAAGCCACTCATCAAGATCTTGTGGTGTTTCAAATGTCATGATTTCCAATGGATTTGCTTCGGGCACCGAACTAGTCTCACTTCTGCACAGCCTGGGAGTTATGCATGATTAAAAATAACTGGAATTTTACCATTCCAGTATCACATAGCTCGGGTATCACTGCTAAATCAGACATGAAATCCGCGACATTGATGCGACGGAAAAGTAAGGGAAGCGCAGTGATTAATTTACTCTAATATTAGAAACAATTAGTCACTGACACCAAATAATTCACCAAATAATTCTTATGTGAAATTTTGTAATGTCTGAGATGTTTTTAACTATAGCAGTGAATACAATGCCATTACTTACGCAACATAACGTCTAGCTGGTCAATAATACCGACCCAGTCAGCATCTTCTTCTTTCATCTGTTTCAGAAAATCAGCCTGGGAGGCATTCCAGAACTGTGCATCATGCAGTTCAATATGACCAGGTACAGGTTTGTTACGATTGATAAAGTCTTCAATTGATGACTCGTCATTATCTAATCCAAGTTGTACGAATAGTGAAGACAAATTATGAGTTTGTGATTCCATCAATTGAAATCCTTACGGTTAGCTAAATAAAAAGCGCTGGCCTGTGAAAATAATATAACCAGTGCGGATGTTCAATATCATCTGCACTAGTGTCTGTATATATGTACGGATTGTTTGCGCTATCCACCTCGATCATCTTCGTCAGTCGCCCTGTAAGGCAAATGTAAGGCAGGATGATTAAACGGAATATTCCGATATTCCTCGCAGTTTTCTTTTGACTCGAAATATATACTCAGGTTTCCATCAAATAAAGAACAGTGATCCTGGTAATTTTCTACATCGTTACCAGAAATAGGGTCCGTTGTCATAATACGAAACCTGGGCTCATGTAATAAATGGCTTTGTTCTTGATCACGTGGCATGGCTTCTGTTGCACGCCAGTCGAAATGTTGTAAGCTTTGTGTGGTATTTTTAGGGGAGGTCGTTAACATGGTGTTCTCCTGTGGCGCTAAGCCAGCCGCATGGTAAGGCAATGTAAAGCGTATTATTCCTGCGGAAGCTTCATTCAAATACCCGATTGTTGATACAGGCAGCTGCATGTGACGAAGCTTTGGAATTACTATAGGCTTCATATTACAAATTAGCTAATTATATTATTTGATGGGTCAAGCTTGATTATGGCCAGCTTATGCAGCAGACCAAAAGAAGGGACGCGGCCTGAGTGCATTGTCTGGGTTTTTTACGATGGACCATACATGTCAAAGATATCCTTCTCAGTCAGATCATTTGTTTTATTTAAGAAACTATAAAACGATGGTTTTTTGTCAATAAAAACCTGGGTTTCAAAAACAAAATGCGCCTGGTCATCGAAAAGACCAACAGCAACCATGTGTTGCCCGGTTTCTTTTAGGCGATAAAATAAATGACTGCCGCATTTTTTACAAAAGCCACGTTCAGCCCAACTTGAAGAATCATACACGGTTATATTTTCTTCACCCTTGAATGTAATATCAGTCCCGCAATCGATTTCCATATATGGCCCACCGCCCCATTTTCGACACATTCCACAATGACATGCGCCGACTTTATTGCTCGGGTTAATTGCAGTAATACGTACAGAGCCACAAAGGCAGCTGGCAGTTTTTCTGATTGTTTCCGACATATTGTGCACCTGATTAGTGTATTTAGATTAATGATATATAGCCTAAAAAGGCTAAAGGGGGCAGTGTGATCCTGCCCTGATCTTTACACACTAATTTTTATGAAAAATCAGGGCGACTTAAAGCTGAGCCCAGTTTTTACTTTGCTATTTCGGATAAGCCTTTCAAGGCCTGTTCAATGGCAAGTTGTGCGCACTGGATACATGTGTCCAGATCTAACTGAAATTTGTAACGGTAGTAGTGCCAGGTGGTAGCGTTCAGGTAGTAGCGGATATTAGCAGCCGTCATATCACGCAGTTTTTCCGGTGTCTCCGGGTAGCGTTCTGCCAGCAGTTGTTTGACTGCATCCCATCGGTCTTTAGCCTTGCTGTTTAATATCTGGCCATAGAGCTCAGAATGCAGAATGGCCAGCACGATGTGGGGTTTTGCATCCAGTTTGCGGTATAAGGTGCCGGCCATGTCGGGAAGTTCATCGGCCCTTGGAGGCGTTGAGGGAAGGTCGAGCTGCTGGTGTAACTTCACTGCCAACGCTTCCATCAGAAGGTCTCGGTTGGAGAAATGTCGGTAGAGCGTTCGCTCTGACATGCCGGCATGCTCGGCAATTTTTTTCAGGCTAAGTGAGTCCACCTCGTGGTCTTTTATGAGTTCAATCACCGCTTCCAGCACCAGTTCTCTGGTCATTTCAGCGTGTTTTTCGTTGAGACTTTTCAAGCAGATATCCGGTTATTGCTATTTTGAGCCATGCAATGCTAACACATAGTCACCTTAAACGACAGCTTGACAGTTATACTGACACATTGGTAGTCTTACTGCAAAAGGGCGCTTGGCAATGTGGTGAAGCAACCAATGTTTGATTTGCCGGCATAGTCGCAAGCGTTCTTTAGTAGGTTCAACAGGGAAGAGGAAGCAATAGCCGATGACCTGGACAGACTACCGGGTAGCGGTAAACGCTCATTGGTTTTTCTGTACTAAAGCCAGCTCAAATTAATAAAGTAATCTTTAAGGAGTGACAAAATGACGATGAAAATAAACATGGCTAAAACTGGAATAGCATTAATGGTGAGCATAGCGCTACCTGCGCAGGCTGCTGTTATAACTGATAGCACCTGGAGTGCATCCTGGTATGGTGATTCTGGAATAGAATCTGTCAGTGGTCGAAGCGATAGCGGTTCCACTTTTTCCGTGCCACTCCCGGGTGCATCGACCCTGCAAGGCACAAGCAGTATTAGTGTTGACGCCAGCAAAGGGCAGGTGAAATCAAATACGGTGCTCGAACTCCATCAGGTAGGTGATGTTTCCCATATAAGCTTCAGCTCTAGTAATCTCGTGGGGATTGATGATCAGCTCAGTATTGATCAGGACGGGTTTATTAACATTATTGTCCGCACAGATGGCGCGTTTACTCATGATATGGAGATCGGGGACTCTCCCGGATCGTGGGCACCTGTAGAGACGGTTAGTGATGTTCAGAGCAGCATAAATACATCCGTTGGCGCTACAGGTGCAGATAGTCAACAGCAGGCGAATTTTATCGAGGGCTGGCCGGCGGCAACAGGCAGTGAGATGTCACTGTACGACAATCAGGATGTGTCATTCGAATATTCCGTACTGATTCCTTTTGATAGTCTTGGGGGGCCGGTTGATTTCGCCTTCACCTATGTCGAACAGGCTGAGCTTTATACATACTCTTTTGATGCCGGTTTTCTTGATGCATTAGTAGATAACAACTTTGGCAGTACCATGACGTTGTATGGTGAAGTGTATGATACAGAAATGAATCTGCTACCTGATGCGGTGATCCATTCGACAACCGGTTTTACCTATCAGCCTGCTGTTGTGCCCGTACCTGCAGCCGTATGGTTATTCGGCTCCGGCTTAATCGGGCTGATTGGCGTGGCACGGCGTAGAACAAGCGCATGAAACTCTATATGCATCCTGTATCCACCACCAGTCGGCCACTGATGTTGCTGATTGCCGAGCATCAGCTGGATATTCAGCAGCAGGGGGTGGATCTGTTTAGCGGTGAACATACCGCTGAGGCGTATGCAGCAATCAACCCGAATAAAATGGTGCCCATGCTGGAAGAGGGTGATTTTCGCCTGACCGAAAGTGCCAGTATTCTGCGTTACCTGGCAGAGAAATTTGCTTTGCCAGAGTATCCGCAGGATTTGCAACAACGCGCTCGCGTAAATGAATGCCTGGACTGGTTTAATACCCAGTTATATCGTGAATTTGGTTATGGTCTGCATTATCCGCAACTGTTTCCGCAGCATAAATACGACAACGACATCGTTCAGCAGGCCACTATTGAGCGGGGAAAAAAGCAATCAGAAAACTGGCTAAGCGTACTTGATCGACATATTATTGGTGACGAACAGTCTTACCTGTGCGGTAATGAGATAAGTATCGCTGATTATTTTGGCATTAGCCTGATCACCCTCGGTGAAATAACGCGCTGTGATTTTTCGGCGTATCCGAATGTGGTTCGCTGGATTGATAATATGAAACAGTTACCGAGCTGGAACGAATGCAATGCCGCGTTTTATGGGCTCGCCGAGCAACTCAAAGAGCAGTCGTTCGAGGCCATTGGAGCATGATTAAAGGCCTGCATCACAGCGCGTATCGTTGCAGTGATTCTGAACAGACGCGCCAGTTCTACGAGGACTTTCTCGGCTTACCACTGGTGAATGCGCTGGCGATTCCGCATGAAAATAATCCCCGCCGGGCAAATGCACTGCATTCATTTTTCCAGATGGCGGATGGTTCCTGTCTGGCATTTTTCGAAGCGCTGAATATGCCTTTTGATTTTAAACCCCAGCATGATTTTGATTTACATATTGCGCTGGAAGTGCCAGCAGATGATCTGCAGAAATGGCTTGAAAAAGGTGAGCAGTTTGGTATTGAAACCCGCGGAATTGCAAACCACGATTTTGTAGAGTCGGTGTATTTTCGTGACCCGGATGGTTATGTGGTGGAGTTAACCGCGCGCTGTGCCCATCATGATGATGCAATGAATCCGCAAAAAAATCATGCGCGGTCACATCTGGATACATGGCAGAGTTTTAAAAAGACATTGAGTGATTGATGTCATGATAACAGGGAAAGTAGAATAAACATATTGATTATTGTGCATTGGGGTTGATGCCACAGTCGCTTGTTACATTTATATTTCAATAGTGCCTACCATATACTTAACTGCTTTACCTGATATTCCAACCCTGTCGCCAGAGTAGATACATTTCACTTCACCACCTCTATTGGATACTTGTTTGGCATTTAAGTTGTATTTATGTAATTTATTAGACCAATAAGGAATAAGCTGCGTAAATGCAGAGCCGGTAACAGGGTCTTCATTAATGCCATATTTAGGAGCAAAAAACCGTGTAATAAAGTCATACTTTGTTGATCTAGACGTGATCGCTACACCTCGAAGATCCAGTTCAGAAAGAAGTGATAACAGTGGCTTAGAATTTAATATAGTTTCTTCATTCTCAAAAACCACAATGTAATCTTCAGACTTTAAGCACTCAACTGGAGTTGCATCGAAAGCATCTAGTATTAGTTGAGGTGTGTCACAGCTCACTGGCGGTTGAGATGGGAAGTCCATTTCTAACCAGTCGCTATTTCGTTTCACTGTTAATAAACCGCTTTTAGAATCGAATAATATTTCATTTTCTGTGTGTTGGAGGATATTAAATATTACATAAGCGCTCGCCAATGTGGCATGACCACATAGATTTACTTCATGGGTGGGTGTAAACCAGCGGATATGGTAACCGTTATTCGTTTTTATAAAATAGGCAGTTTCGGATAAATTGTTTTCTGTTGCTATTGATTGCATTAAATCATCAGATAACCAATCGTCAAGAGGACATATTGCTGCCGGATTTCCTTCGAAAGTCTTATTTGCGAATGCATCAATTTGGTAGAGTGTTAATTCCATTTTTATCTCTTTTGAATATTACGGTTGTGCTAGATCAGTGCGCGTTGTTTGTGCGTCCATTTTAGACGATTAGTTAGAGCTTATTGTATTCATTTGAAATCTTTTAGACAGCATTTTCCAGAAGGGTTAGATGTTTCACAAGAGCATGTATGGTTCTTTGTTTGCTCAATAACATAGTCTTTAATACCTGGGTTTTCTTCGGCTTCCTTCTTCGTCACGCCAAAACAATAACAAATAAGGGCATTGTTTGATTTTTCTTTTATACCAACCTCAGTCCTTAGCATTGACTTGTTTATTACGGTATTGTCCTGGTCGAAGTAGATTACTTCGCAGTTTGGGTCTGTGCAGAAGTAATAATTCGTATCATTTAATTTATGTAGCCAGGGTTGAGATATGTGATGCAATATAGTTCGTGTAGAGACTTGTATATAAGCTTTGCCATTTGATGGGCAGATGTGCTTTCTACTAGAGTTTGAAGTACTACAACATTCTGACATTTTCATTCTTTAGTCCTAACGAAAAAGTTAGCGGCCGTCCGCTGTATAGACGGAGCACGCCAGCTTTATTGTGCTAGCTTGCTTGAAAGTATTGTATGGTTCAATTCCCTGAATTAAAGATTAAACTAGGCTCGTTACCTGTCAGTACCAGGTAACCGGTTCTGTAGCTCGATGAACGTCAGATCTTAAAGATCGTTAACAAGCAGGGGCGCAGA
>Ga0316207_10003695_pt1 | contig 13955 bp, 11 predicted proteins | sample 6weekpyrite_MG_FD_204943 | JGI IMG/M metagenome (GOLD analysis project Ga0316207, IMG submission 204943) | Microbial mat bacterial communities from mineral coupon in-situ incubated in ocean water Damariscotta River, Maine, United States -... | ecosystem: Environmental > Aquatic > Marine >... | reverse complement strand
TCAGAAGTAATAGAAGAAAAAATAAAAAGCATTAAACCCACTTCTGTGATTACATTTGGCCCAGGTGGGATGACAGGTCATCTTGACCATATAGGAGTTGGACAAATAACACAATTAGCATTTGACAGGAGTAAAGGCCCAAAAAATTTATACAATGTTGCAATTAATAAAGAACGCAGCCACTTACTGGCATTAGCAGCCCAAAGACACGGAGTTGATAATTACCTACCAGTTGAACAAGTAAATAAAAAAATATCAATTCATGTTGACGTATCAGACGTAACTTACCAGCGTAAATTATCACCCACGGCACATAAGACCCAATTCCCACAAGTTATTTTAGATGCATGGGCGGAATTTGTTTCTGAAAGTAAATATGAGGAATTTATACTTTCCAGAAGTAGAAAAAACAAACATAATAAATTTATAATTCATTAACATCACGAGTTCAAAAATACCTATATTTTATTTCCACCTAAAATATAGGTATTCGATCCACATTAATTTTAATACAAGCTATCAAATATGGATAAACTGATAAGAATACAATTTCATCGGTTTACTTTTATCACGTACAAAATTATTGTTGATGGAATTATAATTTAGAAAAAACAAACTTGAGATGATGGTAGATTATATTGTTTTGATGAAGTTAGATATTAAATACACAACTAGAATTTGACATTACCCCAATTGTCGATATATTTTGAAATCCAGTTAGATAACGTACTGAATATTTAACTGGTCATGCTGACACAGAATTTCAAACAGTCTCAATCGCTCTAATGATTGTCATTATCAAAAACACAGGGCGTTTTAGACTAATTTCTGAGGAATCTCTAAATAGCACACATTAGATGGAGCACTCTAAACTAGAGTATAAAATATAATACATTTTATTTTTCCAATAAAATTAGAAATCATTAAATTTCTGCCTCAGGCTATCGACCAGTTCACTAATCTTATTTTCTTCAGTATTAATCACTTTTTTAATCGTTTCTTTCAATCTTTCAGGTGAATAAGGTAAAAGCAATGTTTCTTTGACCCCTTTATCAAATAATTTATCTAATATATAACTGTCATTACTAACAACAATTTGGTCATCATTAACCACAGCAATAATTATGCAATCGTACTGACTAAGGAGGTTACAAATATTCAATGCCTCGTTTGGGTTTGTTGTGAAATCTAAAATTATAACATCTTGATTAATTACATATTCTAACTGATTTTCCAGTTTACAAAACTGTACATAGTTAATATCAATATTTATCACTCTATAATGTTCAGTTAATAAGTCACTCTCTGGGTCTTCTTGCACCTTAATAACATGTGTAAGCGCAACTTCATTATTTATACTTAATTCGCGCTCATCTAGCGCATATTCACATTCTAGTGATAGGCGATAGTAATTACCTCGACCACTATCGGGATTTATATTAATTGACAACTCTGGAATACGCTTTAAATGCTTAATAGTTTTAAGGTCTTCATGCTTATAATATAGTGTATCTACTTCTTTCCGATTATTATTAATGTACTGATTAATACTTACTGCTTCTTCATTAGTCATACCGGAACTAGAATCTTTTATTTCTATTGAAATCCTTATTCTGTCCTCTGAAATTTCTTCTATTAACATATTCAGATATAATTCACTACGAACACTAACCTGAGCAGCCATAGCCAACATCTTTTCAACAAGTAATTGAATTTGCAAGTTATCTATTAAAACATATGCTAGCAACAACTCTTCTTTAATGTTGCTTGTTGGATAAAGAATGTAATTACTGTCTACAATTATGCTTTTTATGTTGTTATATAGTTTTTCTATACAGATAGATTCTGGTGCATAATCTGCATACGGATTTTCAATTAAATTTTTAGAATCACTTAGTGATTTTGTAATTTCATCGAATGTACCCGATAGCAAATAATAGCTTTGTTGAAACTCCTCATTTACATTATTTTCTAACAGCCTAAGTATAAGTTTACGGGATAAATCCACCCTTTTTTCTAACGCATTAACCAGCTCATGGATCATTTCATATTGAGAAAATCTCGCTTCATTCGTTTCATTTTTAGACCTGTGAATTTTGTTTTTCATTAATTCAATTACAGCCAGTTTACCTACCAAATTATCTTTTATCTCTTTAATTAAAAAGCTTATTTCATTTTCATGGTCATGATCTATTTCCAAGTTCATTAAATCATCGTTCTTCAACGCCGTTAGATTTTCTTTAATTTGGTTATAAGGATTAACAACCCGCTGTTTAATTTTATAATAAATCACTAGTGTTAATACTAGAGTAATTATAGACAATACCAATACTTGTAACATGACGTGATTTACTGCTTGTTGAACATGTGTTTCATCATAACGAATTAGCAAATAACCCACTTTATCACTACCAATATCATTCGCCAGATTAAACCTGTCATCCATAAAACTAGCGCCGAATATATCAATTTTTTTTGCTGGTTGATCAACTGGTACAGAAATGGGAGAAGATGCCACTATCTGTTTATTATTTAGTGTATTTATCAATTCAATTGAAATAATACCGGTGCTTTCTTTAGCGATTAGTGAATCAATTGTGCTTTGAAAATACGGATAATCACTTGTTGCTAGTGCGTCTGCTGCTTTTTCTATTAAAATTTCCTCGTAGATAAATTTAATCTGATTTATGGTCGACAGTTTATCCGTCAAAACAATTTTAAATAAATATATACCTGATACACAACTTAGAATAATCAGAGGGATTAAGGCATATGAAATGAGGCTACGTAATAATCGGGAACTATTCATTGCCTACCCCTATTATTGATTATTTCCATGAGTTCATCTCTGCTTGGGAGGGTGATATTAAGCGTTCTAGTAATTTGTGTATTTAATTCAATTTGATACTTGACAGGATATGTGGGGAGAGATAATTTTTCCGTTTTTATATAACTGATAATTGAATTATTAACCTGTTGGTTATAAGTCTTATCATCAACAAACAATCCGGCTATAGCTCCTGCTTGTACTAACGATTTATTGAAACCGATCAAAGCTTTTCTTTGTCTGTATAAAGAACGCACTGCCAGGCGAAAACTATGGGTATTCCAAATCTCTGAATCAGGAACAACAATGATAGCGTCTACATCTGTTAGCCTGGAAAGCTCATGTCTGATACTGCTTTTATGCGCCTGTATATATTTTACGTCTTCAGACAGGTCTTTAAGGTGTGCTGTTCTTGCAGAATAAAACAAGGCCAAATTATATTTGCCAAATATAGCTTTTCCTAGCTCAATGAGTGCACTTGGATCTGGTTCATCATATATAGCGGTAATGGCTCTATTAGGGTGCTCAGTTAATTTTTCTAAAAAGCTAGCCGCAGAAATACGGATGGCAAATATGGGTAATTGATTTTGCATTAGCAACGCATTTGCTAAACCTTTATTGCCAACGGCAATTACACAGTTACAATCTGTTGCTAGTAAAGCGCTTTTTAGTTGCTGAGCATATAACTGATCTTGCTTAGCACTATCAGCATATATGAGATTAATAGCTTCTGAGGTGGTAGCCAGGCTTAGCATTAAGCAACAGATTAAGAGATTCAATCCATTCATTTATAACTATTACCTAATATTACTATAATCATATTTTACTATATTCCAAATCCTAAAGCCTGATACGTGCCATCAATAAATAACATCACAAATATATGTTGTCATATATAACAACATATATTTTAAAATAGTACCGTTTATCGTTTTATTTACAATAATATGTTATTTAAAATAACATATCTATATACTCTAAATCATCCAATAAGGCAGTAATATTATGACCAAAATCATATCAAAACAGGAGCAAGGTTTCTCTGATAGATTTAACCAGCTATTGGATATGGCTGATTTTCCTAAACAGAATGAAGGCAGGTACACAGAAGGTGCCAAAAGGTTTGGGCACAAAAGTCATCTTACTTTTCGTTCATGGTGCACAGAAAATAAAAAGCCACGAACTTATGAAATATTGTTAGAGGTAGTCATATCATTATTGAGTGACATACAAGCCGACTATGACCCGCACAGCATAATAGCATGGCTTTATGGCGGAGATGCGGTAAAAAACCCTTTCAATAATACAGATACAGATTTTAGCTTAAAGTTAGATATTTTTCTTTTAGTAACTGAACTTTCTGACAAGGAAAAAACAGAATTAACAAAACTTGAACTCCAAAATATCACTAAAAAAATTTATGGGTTTCTCGTAAAGCAAAGAAGAAAAGGGCTAAAGATTGAACCCGTAGAAAGTAATCGAGATGCTATTAATCTGATTAATTTCTGCCTGGATGAATTGAATGATTAATTACAGGCCACTCAATTAAAAAACGTAAGGATTAGTTAAATGACAATAAAAGAATTTTTTTTAAATGCAGTCATATGTGGTGAAATTGGGAAAAGAGATGCTTATGGCGTTATTGTTGAGTCAAATGAATTTAAAATGCATTTCAAGAACGTAATAAAAAGTGATTACATTAACACCTTTTTACCTGCTGCCACTATTGAAAAAGGCCGATGCCATGCTAGCCAAACAAAATTTTTATTTCGAATAAAAAAAGCCACTTATCGAATACATCCTGATGCTATTGAGGAACAAATAAAAATTAATATTAAGAAAGAAACATCACAATATAAATCTATTTCAATTCATGAGTATAGATGCAGAAAACCTGCTACTTCAAGGGATAACTTATTTTCTTTACTAAATTTAAGTACCACTCTGTGATAGTCGTTATATCTTTAAGATCTACATGATAATTAGTAGAGAATAAAACATAAAAAACATTACCTTATTAAGTAACTCAAGCTCAGAATAATCAGGACCTAAACTAGAGTTATATAATAAATGCGCGCAAAGATCGTAAGTTATGATTTCACAAATCCATATAATAAAATCGTGATATAAGAAAAGACTTATTAAAAAAAATATTGATAATAGTGGCGGGTGATTAAATTATGGGCATAAAAAACAAATTTAACAACTACAACTTTAGCACTAAGATTACGAGTCTTTCATCTGTAGAATTTAAAGTTGATGCTAATAGATATTGTGGCCCCGCAGCTAATCATGAAGAGGCAAAGTATTTTCGCAATATAGATACAATCTATCACGCCAACATTACTATTGAAGACAATCCCGTCACTTATGAACTGACTGTTATTTTAAAATCGATCATTAATGATGCGATATTTGTAGCGTCTGAAATCATTAAAACTGGAGATATAGAAGCTGCAGAAATGTTTATTTCAATTCGATTACGCAAGGAATTAATCAAGTATGGACTAGAAAAAACAAGTGTCACGAAAATAGACATTCACACTACGACACATACTGGCGACTGGATTGATGTTCCGTACCTTAACACTGAAGCACAAAACGATTAAAAAATGATAAATAGAGTGGGACTGCACCACAATAACTGTTTTAAGAAAAACCAATATTCTATGTTTTACTCATGTAAAGCACTAGTTGGCTTTCCTATATTTAGAATAGCGATTAATTACACTATCCAACCATTTTAGTGAAGAAGCTTAAAAAATAAATAAGTAAAGACAAAAACAAATCAATTAATGATATAAATTCATCTGCTATTCAGGATGGTAAGCAAGTACTTGCGCGACTAAAAATTATTCCTTTACTGGTGGTCTACCAACTCTGGTTAGGTGCCATTATTGTAGCCTACGGATGGACTCCAGCTTTAGCATCAATTCTTGCATCGGCATGCTGGTTTGTGGGCTGGCCAAAGGACTTCCTGAAGAGCACCCTGTTTGTTTTCTTTTTCGCAATTATTTTACCCTTTATGCTAATTGCATTTTCAGGGCTTGAACCTGATGTTACTAAAAGATAAATTTTTTTACAGACAATACTACAGAACAAAAGTGCAGGAAACACAAAATTTCCTGCACCATATGTTTCTTAATCTTTATCGATATGTTTTTTTATCTTTAGTCCTGGGCTTACCAAGATCAGGCTTGCTGTAATCACACACACCGCTAGGGAATATTGCATTTAAACTGGCAATTTCGACGGGCTGAAAAACAATCTTCCCATAGGTTCCATCACCCAATGCCGCAGATGTGGATTTCAGTTCACATTTAAAAACATCATCACTTACACTGCCCCCGGCAACCATCCGTGATGTGGGGTAGACCTTGAAGTGTTGACTACAGACTCCATCAGGCGAACCATCAAGAACCCCGTCCCAGGCATTTTCACCCGTGTAAATCGGGGTGCCATCAGCAAAGAAACAACCATCAACCGCATCCTCAGGCTTATTGCTAACAAGCTGATCGGCTGGATTGTCTTCTATATTACTGAGCCACTGGTTTATGGTATCAAGTGCTTTACCCGTTGGGTCAGTCAGGCATGACTCATCCAGGTTTACCGGGTCCAGATCCCCACATTCATAAACCCAGACCACCTGATTATCCGCATGCCCCTGGGACTTAATCATACGCGCCCTCGCACTAAACGATCCCATTGCATGATGCATATCCAGAATCGGCTCCAGATACCAGCGCAGATCAATCACAGGAATTTTTAATTTACCCATAAACACATGACCCGATTGATAGGCTGCATTCATTGCGCCAATTTCACCTTCGGTACGTGCTGCGGGTATGCCAATCTTACACAGTGGATTTAAATTCATATTCACCTGATTCCAGGGATCGAGGCTAGCTGGGTCAGCACCGGGATTCCAGGGAAAGTTGCCGAATACCATTTCCTGTGGCTGTTTCCAGCCGCCCATGCAGGCATTAATTTCAAGGAATTCCTGCTTACTGATATCACCATTAGTGAGTGCTTTCAAACCATATTGCACACCCACATTATCCCAGGTGCTGGCTGCAACGCCCTGTTCATCCTGTGGAAAAATGTTACCCAGGTCATTCCAGTGACTCCATTTTACATTAGCTATCACCGGGGCTGGATAGCGGTATAAAGCCAGGGCATCAAAATACTGTTGCGGTGCCCAGGCGGGGTTCATTGTCAGGGGTATACTATTGCGCCAGCCATTAACACACTCACTAGAGCCCGGGAAAGGGGCGAATAGATTAAATAAACTCCAGGGGTCCTGTATGGCAATGTTGCTCGCAACCAGACCCTCAATTAAACTGCGCTGCTCCCAGTTTCCCCAGCGTGACGTGTTATCTAATAGAAACGACTGATCAAAATATCGCTCTGCAAGATCACAGTCGGCAATATGAATTGTTTGCGTAACCATATCCGGATAAGAAAACAGGGGAATAGCCGCGTCAATAATTTTTCGATTATTCTGGCCAATAACATACTGCTGAATAGCTCCGCCAGAGCCCCCAATACCCACCGTGTATTTGGGTTTACCATAGGTTGCCCGGAAATGACGCTTTAACATTAGCGCTGTTTCTTCCGCTAGCCTCAGATTATATTGGGTTGCTGTTTTCGTGCCCGTAGAATAAGCCACCGCATAGCCTCGCTTGAGTGATTCGTAATGTAAAGCGTGTGATGTACTGAGACTGAATCGCCCCTGCCAATGACCAATGCCCACACCCCCCTGAAACTTATAAACCAGTTTTTTATTCCAGGCTGAGTTATCAAGTTTAGCGGGCTTTTCCAGGGATTCAGAAAACGGCGCCAGCATCGCAATGCTATAAATAAAACGGTTTATTGTGCCGCGCTCTATGCGAACCACGAAGTTGATCTCTTCATCATCGATAAACAGTTTTTCCACATCCGATGGAACATTCCGTGGATCTGCAAGTGGCAGAAAACGCCTGGCGGACTCACTGAAATAAACATAATCGACACGTGTGTTAATACTACAGTTTTCACTATAACCTAAAGGGTCAGCTGTAAAATCGGGCACACCATTTACTTCTGGAAACACCGCATTACCAATTACCTTATGATTATCGACCTGAGGTTGCCCCAGACCATTTTCAAAAGTAGAGCAGATAAATGGATATTGTTGTGGGCCGGTAAACAGTGGCCCTGTTGGTCCGCTATCACCAATCCAGAATTTACCACTGTGCGCCTTACTAATTTCATTTGTGGCACAGGCAATATTTCCCGACAGCAGTAAACTTACTAATAAAACTGTACGAATAAAAATAAAATGAAGTGAGTTATACATCCTTAATACTCCTTGTGTGAAAATCAAATTGAATAATAATCAAAAAATGATGGGCTTAAATAACAACGCTCCCGCGGTTACAGAAATTTGTATAAGTTCAACATAATTATACTCTCATATAAAAAGTGTATTTAACAAGCTAAATAAATGAGTATTACCAGTAATGATTGTAAACACTTTTTAACGTCATCATTTAATATGATAAAAACTGAAGAGCTTTAAATTGGATTTATAAAAAATAATCACTACTATCCCTTAAGACACTAGAGACATGAGTTGGGGGTATCAGCCTAAGACCATCACCCGCATGGACACGGGTGTCGAGCCACCAGGGTGGGTTTAACGGTGTGCCATGTGATTATATGGCGGCTGATACCCCCAACTCATGTCTCGAACAGGATGACATAAGAGTTAATCTAGTCACAATCCACGCTAAGCATAAAATCATTTTTGTTAACGGAACAGTATTGAAAAATAATGTAATATGTCACCTCAAATTTATGTGAACAGTTTATGTCAATTTTAAAATTATGGTCAACAAAACGCTCAGAACATGAGCGCTTTGAACTGCTTGTCAAACCACATATAGATCAGCTCTATAAGCTGGCATATCGCTTAACCGGCCAACGTGATGACGCTGAAGACATCGTCCAGGATGTCATTCTCAAACTATACCCTCGCCTCTCAGAACTGGAGTCAGTTGAAAAACCAGGCCCCTGGCTGGCGCGCATTCTCTATCGGGACTTTGTTGATAAGCACCGCAGGTTACAACGTTCACCCGTAGAATTTACTGATGAAGAACAGGCGCTTTATGAAGATTCAGCTGAAAGTGAGTTATCACCGATGGAGCTGCTTGAAGCAGATATAACACAGAAAAATCTGCAGCATGCATTAGACCAGCTTAATCCTGAACAACGCATTGTATTGCTATTACACGATGTTGAAGGCTATACCCTACAGGAAATTCATTATATTCAGGACGTACCTGTGGGCACCCTGAAATCCCGATTACACCGGGGTCAAAATAAATTACGAAAAATTTTAAGCCAGATGGAACCTTTTGAGGGCACCAGGCGTGTTAATAAATAACAGAGATAAAATATGAACTGTACAGATATAAACACTCACAAAGACGATTACCTTAATGGACATCTGTCATTACTACAGCGAGGCGCTTTCGATCGGCACCTGAGTGAATGTAAAACCTGTAGTGACACGATCAAAGGCTTGAAGAAAGTGCATGAAGCACTTAATACGTTATCAGTACCCGAGCCCAGCAATGGCTTCGTTGAGGGTGTGTTTAGGGAAGTACGTAGACAGCATCCGAAGAAGTCGTCAAATCAATTTGTAGCAGGGTTTGCTACAGCAATGGCCGCCGGGTTTGCATTGTGGTTTATAAGCACATTGTTTGTTGTTCAACAACAATCATTACCAGCACCCAATGAAATGACGGTTTCTTTAAATGCAGCTGAATCTGTAAGGTTAATGTTTGATGCACCCAACAATTTAGAGCAGGTGACCTTAAGCATAAAATTACCAGAGAATGTTGAGCTGACCGGCTATTCTGGTCAATCTGAACTTTCCTGGCAAACAAACTTTGCAAAAGGACAAAATATTTTAACTCTGCCAATAATGGCTGTAGAAAAAGGCATGGGTGAGTTAGTTGCCCAGTTGAACTACGGAGACAAGGTGAAAGTATTTCGCCTGGTAATAAAAACGGCGGATGACGGTGTTGTGAACTATCAAATAAAAGCTGTCACATCTGCGTAAAAAATTTTGGAGAAAACTGTAATGAATAAGTTAAGCGTAGCGATTGTACTGGGACTGGGACTATCAACACCTTACTCAGTAATGGCTGAGGAAGATGATGTCACTATTCGTATGATGGATATGAATGAAACCGCATATGAAAATGTTATGAAAGAAATCGAATTACCAGAAGCTGCAAGCGACACTGGTAGAGAACGCTCAGCAAAAGGCCTGGCCAATGCCAATGCACATCGCGCACTTAACCGTGAAAGGGAACATAATGATGATATGGATTCTGAAACAGACATGGATACCGATGAAGCCAGGGAAATGGCAAGAGAAGATCATGCGACGGGGCAGGAACGAGCTAATGAAGTAAGGGCAAACCATCAAAGACCCGATCGCCCTGAAAGACCTGAGCACCCTGCAAGACCAGAATTACCCGAGTTGCCTGAAGCGGCAGAAACTCATCGTTCTGAACATTCTAATAAATAATAATTTCACTGATTATTACCTTAACCTCTCCCTGGTTTTCAGGGAGAGGTTTTTTATGTGAATAACAGAATGGAAAGACGTATGCGTGTGTGGATAAATTTTCTGAAATACTACATAGTTGTTTTGCTAGTTATTACACCCGTAACGGTTAATGCGTCTGCAAAAACCAGTTTTAAAGAGGGTGTTAGATTATTTGAAGCCAAAAAATATTCCCTGGCAATAAAGAAATTTGAGAAAGCAAAAAAACAGGGGTTAAAGTCAACAGCACTCTATTACAATCTCGGCAGCACTTATTACAAATTAAAAAATTATAAAAAATCAAAATACTATTTCAAAGCACTTAGAAAAAGGCCTGAAATGAAATCCCTGGCTGAATATAACCTGGGTCTTATTTCTTCTAAGCAGGGCAATGAAAAGCTAGCAAATAAATACTTCAGGTCAGTTATTCGAGATAACGCAGATAACAAGCTTGTTTACTTATCTAAAAATAAACTTCGTAAAACTCAGTCCGTAAAGAAACCATGGTCTGCCTATGCCGGGGCAACCCTGGGTTACGATGACAACATTAACGCCGCACCGGCCGGGACAGCTGTCAATGAGTCGGGCACGTTTACTGATTTTGTATTATCAGCCGACTATATTTTCAAAGGCGGCAAGAAAAACGGTTGGGTAAGTGACATCATTTACATTAACACTAACTATATCGACACTAACACTTATGACCTGGGCCAAATTGGCGCTGGCATTAATAAAACAAAAAGAATAAATTATTGGGACACCTCCATAAAACTCCATTTTGATAAACTCACTTATTCCCATGAAGATTATCAGTCCATCATAAAACTGGAAACACAGGGAAAATACAACTGGTCGAAAAACAATAAAGTCTATTTCAAATACCGCTATGAAAATATCTCCAGCAATCGTGGCATCTATGATTACCTGGAGGGCTGGAAACAGCAATTAAAAGCAGAATTTCGACAATACGCCAGAAACAATATTAAACGGTTTTATTATGAGATTGAGTTAAATGACAGAGAAGACCTGGTAATTACAGAAGGCGAGTTTAGTTACTCCCCCACTCGTCATAAAATTCGTGCTAAGTACACAGAAATTATTAACACCACATGGCGTGTAACCGGTGATGCTTCATATCGTACTAGCGACTACCCGGCAACAGCAAATCAGGATAGAGATGATCAACGATTAAGAGTTGCCGCTTATGCGGATTATCGAATAAACAAAATAATGCAGGCAAGAACCAAACTTGAATATACTGATAACAACTCAAATGAAACGGTCTATGATTTCACTAGAACCGTTTTCACCCTGGGAATTAACGCATTTTTTTAAGGTACACACAAAGATATATAAAATCACTATTGTCCTCCGGCAGCATTGCTAAAAAATCCACAAAAAAACAGGTTAGTTGTTTTTAAGCAATCTAATCGACCAAAAGACCTGTAATTCCCTAAACCCCATGAAACATTCGGGCTAATTGGTTTATAATTCGCAACCTTGATTGACAGATTGTGGATTACAGAAACTATGAGTAATGATACCCGCCCGGTGAAACGGGCTCTGATGAGCGTTTCAGATAAAACCGGCGTTGTAGAGCTTGGCCAGGCCCTGATTGACGCTGGCGTTGAAATCCTTTCTACCGGCGGCACAGCTAAGTTACTGGCTGATAATAACCTGCCCGTTACTGAAGTTTCTGAACACACGGGTTTTCCAGAAATGATGGATGGCCGGGTTAAAACCCTGCACCCGAAAATTCACGGTGGCATATTAGGCCGTCGCGGCATTGATGATGACGTCATGCAAGCCAATGACATTGCCCCCATCGATCTGGTTGTGGTAAACCTGTATCCATTTGAAGCAACCATTGCAAAGCCCGACTGCAGTCTTGAAGATGCAATTGAGAACATTGATATTGGTGGCCCCACCATGGTTCGTGCCACTGCTAAAAACCATGCATTTGTCACCATTGTTGTTGACCCAGGGGACTATGCCCGGGTTATAGACGAAGTGAAAGCCGGTGGCATTAGCAAGGCGAGTCGCTTCGACCTGGCGGTTAAAGCCTTTGAACACACCTCAAATTATGATGGTGCCATTGCAAATTATCTAGGCACTATCAATGCGGATGGTAGCCAGTCCAACTTCCCACGCACAATCAATATGCAGTTCGATAAGGTTCAGGAAATGCGTTACGGCGAAAACCCTCATCAGCAGGCGGCATTCTACAAAGAAGCCAGTCCTGCTGAAGTTTCTGTTGCCAGTGCATCGCAGATTCAGGGCAAAGAGCTGTCATATAATAATGTAGCGGATACGGATGCAGCACTTGAATGTGTCAAATCGTTTCCAGAGCCCGCCTGTGTCATCGTAAAACACGCCAACCCCTGTGGTGTGGCGATTGCGGATAATGCTATGGCTGCTTATGAATCCGCTTATAAAACAGACCCAACCTCCGCTTTTGGTGGCATTATTGCTTTTAACCGCACATTGGAAGAAGACGTTGCCGCCGAAATCATTAAACGCCAGTTTGTTGAAGTGATTATTGCCCCGGTGGTTAGCGATGCGGCAAAAGCGGTGTTAGCAGATAAGAAAAATGTACGTGTTTTAGAATGCGGTGAGTGGGATAAACCCGTTCCAGCACTGGATTTCAAACGCATCAATGGCGGCTTACTGGTGCAAGATCGTGACCTGGGCATGGTCGGCATAGATGACCTTCAGGTAGTGACAGAAAAGAAACCCACTGAAGACCAGATGCGCGACTTATTATTCGCCTGGAAAGTCGCCAAGTTTGTTAAATCGAATGCCATTGTCTATGTACAGAACCAGATGACAATTGGTGTGGGTGCTGGCCAGATGAGCCGGGTTTATTCTGCAAAAATCGCTGGCATAAAAGCGGCGGATGAAAACCTGCAGGTTGAAGGCTCCGTTATGGCATCCGATGCCTTCTTCCCCTTCCGCGATGGTATCGATGCGGCACATGAAGCGGGAATTACGGCGGTGATTCAACCCGGTGGTTCCATGCGTGATGATGAAACCATTGCAGCTGCTAATGAGCATGGCATGGCGATGGTATTTACCAGCATGCGTCATTTTAGACATTAAAAACATTTTTACCGCAAATGAACGCAAAAATACGCAAATGATACATCTAAGGCAAATGCACCTTCGGTGCATTCGTCTTTTCAGTCTTCTGCTTTTTTCGCGTTTTTTTGCGTTCATTTGCGGATAAATAAAAACAAGGTTTCTACACATGAATATTCTCATCATAGGCGGCGGTGGTCGCGAACACGCCCTGGCCTGGAAAGCGGCTCAGTCTGAAGACGTTAAAACCGTTTTTGTAGCGCCAGGCAATGCGGGCACAGCCCATGAAGATAAAATCAAAAATGTCGATATTAATGCTGAAGACATTGATGCACTAAAACAATTTGCCATGCAAAATGAAATTGCATTAACCATAGTCGGCCCGGAGGCCCCATTGGTAAATGGTATTGTGGATACTTTTCAGGCAGCGGGTTTAAAAATATTTGGCCC
>Ga0316207_10003694_pt1 | contig 13970 bp, 13 predicted proteins | sample 6weekpyrite_MG_FD_204943 | JGI IMG/M metagenome (GOLD analysis project Ga0316207, IMG submission 204943) | Microbial mat bacterial communities from mineral coupon in-situ incubated in ocean water Damariscotta River, Maine, United States -... | ecosystem: Environmental > Aquatic > Marine >... | reverse complement strand
CAATATTTTTTAGATAGTGGTGAAAATGAAAAAAAAGTAAGATCTCGATTTAGGCGGAATATCCTTATTTTATTGCAGTGGGGTTATGAAAATAACAAGGACGGGCTTCCTGAGTTTAATAATATCCTTCAAAATGGGATTTTATATGATGAAATTATATCTTTAATTATTGAATCGTCATGTGATTTGTATTTTAAAATACGACTGCATCCAGTACAGCTAGGAAGTATTAAAAGAAGAAGAGAAATAGTTGCTTTTCTTAATTCACGCTTATCAGAATATGATAACTGGGATTGCGATTATAGTTCTGAAGCACCACTATGGCTAGTAGCATCTGATTGTGACGGAGGTATGACAATGTCTAGTTCTAGCGCATATGAATTGGCTGCAATGGGAATTCAAACATTGGTGCTTTGTCCTACGGTAATGACTAATGGATATATGGAAACTTTCTTTAACGATCTGGAGGAGGAAGGCTATGTTAAAAAAATGTCGATAGACAATGAGAAGTTTAGAGACTGGATATATTCAGTAACAAGGAAACATCCCTGGAAATCACGTGGAAAATCGCTGAATATTGATGAATTAAAAGATAATTTACTTTTATCTTCTATAGGCGATAGAAATGGATAATCCACATGTCCGCATTTTTATGGGACCTTCTGAGATCGCGGGACAATACCGAAATTTAGCGTTAGCAATGTTAGAACAGGGCGTGAACTGTAATTATTATACTTTTTATCAAAATGAATTTAATTATGGTGGTGATATTGGTTCCTCAAAAATTCCTGAGTTAATGCGAAAGATAAACACCTTTGGCAAGAAGGGGACAGTAGTTAGAAGAATTTTATCAGTAGGACTCTTCGAGTTGTTAAGAGTGATATTCTTTGCAATTCATTTCCATAAGTATGATGTATTTTACTTTGGATTTGGTGCTTCATTATTAAGATGGAATATAGACCTTCCAATTCTTAGAATGTTTAATAAAAAAATAATAGCTAATTTCTCGCACGGTTCAGATATGACACCCAGTTATTTAAATGGTGCATTAATGGATGCCGATATGACAATGCCATCTACCCGAAAATTGGTTAAGTCAACTTTTGCAATGAGAAAACGTATTAGGCGATTCGAGCGCAATGCTGATGTAATCATAGGTTCTCCATTGTCCTCTTCATTTTTATCACATAAGCCTTATGTCGATATAATCCGTCTTGGGAGGACTTGCCAAGCTCAAAATCAAACTTCAATTGATCATCTTGGTATATCTGAAATTCAACCTGAATTTGGCGTTATTGAGGCAAAGGGTACTTCCGAAACTCTTCACTTTATGCATATTCCTTCACACTCTCCTGGGAAAGGAACGTCTGTAATTCGTGAGGCTATGAATAAAATTGTCGTTGAATATCCTTTTGTTAAATATACTGAGCTGTCTGGTCTATCTAATAAAGAAGTATTATCTAATTTGGCCGATGCAGATTTGTTGATAGATCAAGTATATTCGGATCTTCCTCTAAGCGGTATTGGGATGGAGGCATTCGTCATGGGGGTCCCTGTGTTGTTATGCGGTTACGGGCTTTCAGGGTTGAAATCCAAATATTCTTCAAATATTTTTCCCCCAACTATTATTTCTCATCCTCATGAATTAGCAGAAAGACTTAGAATGTTAATCGAACACCCAATCGGGTTAAATGAAGCAAAGGAAAATTCAACTAACTTTGTCGAGACATTATGGTCCAAACAAGAAGTTGTAAAGAGATATTTACAGTTATTTACTTGCAGTGATTTCCCTGTTGATTGGTGGCACAATCCAAAAAGCTATATATATTTACATGGTTATGGATTAAGTGAGCAGATGATTAAGGGTATTTTAAAAGATGTTTTATGTACTTATGGAAAAAGTGGATTATGCTTATCGCATCGCCCAGACCTTGAAAATGCGATTTCAAATTATGTCCGTTAGGATATTTGATAATATTTCCAATTTATGGTTATTCCATCCTGCTGCTGTTTTAGATATATATTTTTCGAGCGTCATATGAAAAAACACAATACCTTTCGTAATAACCAGATCAGTGAAGGGAAAATAATCTTTGAAGAAGCGCTTATCCTTGTTAAGGACCAAAATAGGCTATGGTATCAAAATATTCGTTGGTATCTGGATTCTTTTAGCATGAATTTCAAAGGTGTGATTTCTATAGCTAGTCAGAGACGGCTAATCCATAACCTGTAAGGTTGAGATTAAAGATAAATGGTCCCATTCACTTGTGCACAAGAATTTAATTCTAGAAGTAATTTCAGTTTTCGTAAAAAATTTAATTTAATTTCATTTCTATTTGTATCTTTTCTTTTTCTTAATTTGGTTTCAAAAAACTATATTTATAATAGTTTATATCCTAGTCTTATATTGTTTTTCATTTATGCGTTAGTCTATTTTTACAAGGGTAACAAGCTAGAAATATATCCGCTAGGCATATCTTTATTTTTGGTTTTATGGTATTTCTTAATTCAATTATTTCAACATAACGGTATCTTTGGTTTTATTAATATATTGATGGCTATGATTCTTGGGGTTGGAGTTTCTAAGGGTTTAGTTTCTCCGCGCCATATAGTTTCTTTAATAAGTATTTTTCTGGTGGTTTGTTTGTGGAATGCTTTGGAGGTGTTTAATTCTGGTATCTCTTTATTTAAAATTTCGAATCATATAGCGATTAATTCCAGTCGTAATTTAATAAGCATCCATATTATATTCTTAACAACACTGTATTATTTTATAGCTAGTATTGATGAGCGGAATATTTCTATTACTCCCGCTTTAATTTGTTTTATTATCACTATTTTAGCGGGCGGTAGATCTGGTGTTCTTTCCTCTGCTATTCTTTTAGCTGTTGTATTTTTGTACTCGAGTCATGGAAGTTCAATTATTAGAGTAACCATTATTTTATCTGTAATATCACTTGTGGCTTTTAATTACACTGCTAGTTTGCTTGATTTTTTTACCGTTGCCGGCTCTGACATTAGGTTTTCTTTCATTGCTGATTATTTTTTAAATTATAATGCATCGTATTTAGTTACTGGATTTGATGTTAAAAACGCAGAGTTTCTTTCTGAGTTCAATGGTAATCCTCACAATAGCTATTTGAATTTCTTATCTTCTTTTGGGTTTGGTGCGATTTTATTTTTATTTATTACTGTTTTTTCATCATTTCTTTTGATATTAAGAAAGAATTATTTTCCAATTTTGATTATCACTCCATTTATGATTCGCATGTTCACTGACTCAGGTCTTTTTATGTCAACATATGATCTTTTATTTTATGCGTACTTTTCTTTGTCTCTAAAAAAACATAAGCAATACGCTTTTTCTAGCGGTTATCGTACATGATTCTATACCCATGGGTTTTGATAATGTTATTCGGGTATATCCTGAGGATTTTTTTTGCGATATAAAACGCTGTTATACGCACAATTCAGATATTGTTTTCTATAAAGATGATAATTATTTGTCATATGAGGATGCGAAAATATTGATTTCTAATGTTTTTGAAAAAATTAGAGAAGCCGCTGCAAAGTAAGCTGTAATAACTATAAGTTACATATTTTTATGGAAAACTACAGTATTTCAGTTTCTAAAGGAGTGATGTTATATTAATGGTTGTTTTTGATTATTTGCGAATAATTTTAAATATTATTTTATTAATGGAAAGTTAATTAGCCAAGCTAATAAACAGGTAAGCACATATTTTAACTGAATAGAGTTAAGTGAAAGTACAAAACAAACATCCTGAAGAGAAGTTGAACCTAAAAAACACAGGGCTGATGGGCGCATTGATTATGCCAAGAAGTCAAACAGTAATTAGGATGATTTTTATATTAGGGTTTTAATGTCAATTCAGTTTCAAGTATCCGTTGTTGTAACTGTTGGAAAATGAACGATTGGTCATTTATTAAAGTTGAGTTCTCTCGATTTTATTCTCATATTGGTAAGCTCAATAAACACATACGTTTATCTGAGGTTTCGATGTGTTGTTCAAAAATACTGCACGAAGAATAATCTACTAGGACTGCAAGTTTTATATCATGAAACATAAGATTCTCCATCTAACGAATACTGATGTTATATCAGACAGCAGGATTTTAAAGGAAATTTCTGTTTTGTCAGAGACTGGAAATTACTCTATTTATGGTGTGGGCACCACAGAGAATTACGGTCGTTCAAAAACAGTTAAGAAAAATAACGCTAAATTGAGAGTGTTAAATACGATTAGTGATAAGCTGACACTGCTTCCACGATCAATTAGATATGTTTTAGTGTTGTTAGAATTAACAATGCGCTTTTCATTGGTTGGCTTGTTTATTCGGCCAAAAATCATTCATTGTCATGACACTATTGTCATTTTAGCGGGTGTTATCATAAAACTCTTAACGGGTGCTAAGCTTATTTATGATGCTCATGAGCTCGAGTCAAATAAAAATGCTCAAAATTGGGTGCTTTCTAAAGGTACATTATTTTTAGAAAGGATATGTTGGAATAAAGTTGATCATTTTATTACAGTAAGCCCTTCAATAATAGATTGGTATAAACAAAATTTAGGTGATAAGCCCAGTACGCTTATACTCAATTCACCAACAATGAGTAAAGATAGTATAGTCAAAAGTGATACCGCTAGAAAAGAAAATTATTTTCATGAAAAATATCATATCCCACCTGAAAAACTTGTTTTTCTTTATATTGGTATTCTGGGGGAAGGAAGAGGGATAGACTTAATTGTTGATGTTTTTAAAAAGTCTAACCTTAAATCTCACCTGGTATTTTTGGGATATGGGAAGTTAAGTCGTGATTTAAAACTGCTTTCAAAAAAATATATGAACATTCATGTGCATGATGCCGTTGCACATGACAAAGTTGTTGATATTGCTAAATCTGCCGATGTAGGCTTATGTTTAATTCAAAATGTGTCTTTGAGTGATTATTACTGTTTACCAAATAAATTGTTCGAATATTGCTTCGCGGGTATTCCCGTCCTGGCCTCAAATTTTCCTGATATTTTGAAAATTATAAAGCAATATAAGTTGGGTATTAGTGTTGATTTAGATGTTGATAGTGTTGCTGAGGGCATTAATCGATTTGAAAGTAATGAATTGGATGTGAGCTTTAGTACTGCAGATTTATCAGAGCTCAGCTGGGAGGCTCAGGCCCAAAAGATAACGATGCTATACAAAAATATTTTATCTAACTGAGCAAAGGATTTAAAAGTTTAAGAGGTTTTATATATGTGTGGAATATTCGGGATGATTGCTCAGTCAATTATCAATCAACAAGAACTTAAAAGGCTGGTTTTACATGCCCGACAAAGAGGACGTGACTCAAGTGGTTTTATTTATCTTGAAAATGACAGGTATCAGGTTCAAAGAGCTGACTATGATGTTAAGCAACTTTTATCTAAAGTAAAACTTTATCAATCCTCAATTGTATTGGGGCATAGTCGACTTATTACAAATGGCTTGGGAGATAACCAGCCTGTTATTCGTGATGAAATTGCTGTTATTCATAATGGAATCATTACTAATGAGGCTGATGTTTGGAATGAGTTAGCGATGGAACGCAAGCTTCAGATTGATTCTGAACTCATTGTGGCAATAGCCGAGAAACATTTATCTAAAAACAAAGCGCTAATTGATTTACCTGAAAGAGTTTTATCATTGTGTCGAGGTGTCGTTGCCTGTGCGGTTGTTATACCTCGATTAGGTAAAATGGTTTTATTCTCAAATAATGGTAGTTTATATGCAGGTACGCATTTGGGTGATACATATTTTTCATCTGAACGATATCCCCTTACTCAAGCAAACTGCCAAAATATAAAACAAGTTAAAAGAGAAGGAATGGTCATCAATATTCCTTCATCAGAATCACCTTTTTGTATTCAAGATCATAATCACCGCAAAGAAGATCTTATTCCGGAATTTAAGTATATTAAGTCTGAAGAAGGATTACTTGAGTATGCAAAGCCTGCATTGAAACGGTGTAGTAAGTGTATCTTGACCGAAACGATGCCTTTCATCTCGTTTGATGTAGATGGTGTTTGTAACTATTGCCATGACTATACTCCTCGTAATAACCCAAAACCAAAAGAAGAGCTGTTTAAGTTGCTACAACCGTACAAACGAAAAAAAGGCTTAGATTGTATAGTGCCTTTTTCAGGTGGGCGAGATAGTAGCTATGGATTACACTTAATTGTAGAAGAGCTGGGTATGAAGCCAGTCACATATACTTATGATTGGGGCATGGTAACGGACTTGGGGAGGCGAAATATTAGCCGCATGTGTGAAAAGCTTGGCGTAGAAAATATCATTATTGCTGATGATATTTCAAAGAAAAGAAAAAATATCAGGATGAATTTACAAGCTTGGCTAAAGTCACCGCACTTGGGCATGATGGCTCTTTTAACGGCAGGAGATAAACATTTTTTTCGACATGTTGAAACAGTAAAAAAACAGACAGGGATTAATTTAAATCTATGGGGAGTAAACCCTCTTGAAGTAACGCATTTCAAGACAGGATTTTTAGGGATTAAGCCTGACTTTGGAGAAAAGAGAGTTTACTCGCATGGCATTGCCAAGCAGATGCGGTACCATTACTTGAGAACTAAAGCGATGCTACAAAGCCCTGGCTATTTCAATAGTTCGTTATGGGATACGTTGTCAGGAGAGTATTACCGTAGTTTTACCGACAAGAAGGACTATTACCATATTTTTGATTATTGGCGATGGGACGAAAAAGTCGGTGATGATGTGTTATTAAATCAGTATGGGTGGGAAAAAGCCACAGACACCACTACCACATGGCGAATTGGTGATGGAACGGCTGCTCTATATAATTATATTTATTATACCGTTGCAGGCTTTACTGAGCACGATACTTTTAGGAGTAACCAGATTAGAGAAGGTCAGTTAACACGAGAAGAAGCATTAGACTTGGTAGATGATGAAAATCAACCTCGATATCAAAATATTCGTTGGTACCTTGACACGCTTGGCATGGATTTTAAAGAGGTAATCTCTGTTATAAATTCGATTCCGAAACTATATGAGCAATGAAGTGCTTCGTTGCTTATTAATTTTTTGTTTATGTGTTTTTACAAATCTAAAATTGTTAGTCGAGTAGCTAGTTATTTTGAACGCACCATTTAATCTTCATTAATAAAAATTTTATATCTTGAAAGTGTGCTTTTTAGAGGGGTTATTGCAGAATGATAATGAGTAAATTGAAACTTACACAAGAATTTTGATAGTGGTTATATATTTGAAAAACATATAAATGTAATAGTAGTTTGATAAAATTTTTACAGGATAATTTAAGTTATGGTGGGACTAAGATTTGCTTTGATAGGGTGTGGGAGGATTGCAAAACGGCATTCAGAACTTCTTGGCTTGAATCAAATTAAAGGAGCACAATTGGTTGCAGTTTGTGATAATGTCATTTCAAAGGCTGAGAAAATTGGACAGCAATTTAATGTGCCTGCTTATGATGACATGAATGAAATGATGCAGAAGCAGAGCATCGATGTTGTAGTGGTACTTACGCCAAGCGGACTACATGCTGAACATGTGATTAACCTTGCCAAGTATGGTAAAGACATAATGGTTGAAAAACCTATGGCTTTGACGTTAGATGATGCGGATGGGATGATCGAGGCCTGTGATCGCAATAGCTGTCGCCTTTTTGTTATCAAACAAAATCGATTTAATGTACCGGTGCTCAAATTACGTGAAGCATACCAGGCTGGGCGCTTTGGTAAGTTGGTACTGGGTACGGTTCGAGTGCGTTGGGCTCGTCATCAACCCTACTATGATCAGGATTCATGGCGTGGTACTTGGGCAATGGATGGTGGAGTGCTAACAAATCAGGCTAGTCATCATGTTGATATGTTGGAATGGATGATGGGTGATGTTGAGTCTGTATTTGCACGTGCTAATACCTCATTGGCCAATATTGAAGCTGAGGATACTGCTGTAGTGACTCTCAAATTTAAGAATGGTGCCCTAGGGATAATTGAAGCCACTACGGCAACTCGACCAAGCGACCTTGAAGGCTCGATTTCGGTCTTGGGTGAGAAGGGTAGTGTGGTGATTGGTGGCTTTGCGGTAAATAAAATGCAGACTTGGGCCTTTGAAGATGTGCAAGATGGAGATGATGAGGTATTGGATAAATACTCTGTTAATCCACCGAATGTTTATGGCTTTGGGCATCAAGCTTATTATGAACATGTAGTCGATTGTGTTTCCAATAACAGCCAGAATTTGGTTGATGGTTTGCAAGGTAGAAAGAGTATTGAGTTGATTAGTGCTATATATGAATCAGTTGAAACAGGTGAAGAAGTATTTCTGCGATTTAAACCGAAGAAATGTAAACTAGGTTTGCGTTAATATAGTAATAAGCATGGCAAAAGTTGCAGCTACAGCCATTATTCATCCTAATGTTACGATTGGAGAAGATGTAGTGATTGAAGATTACTGCGTGATCGGTTTGCCTTTTCAGGGATTGGAAGGTGAATCGACAGTGATTGGTGATGGCTCGAACATTCGTGCTGGTACTTATATTTATGCTGGTAATCAGATCGGCAAAAACTTCCAAACTGGTAATAAAGCGAATATTCGAGAACTGAATGTTATTGGTGATGATGTTTCTATTGGTACGCTTTCAGTGATTGAGCATCATGTCATCATCGGTAATGGAGTTAGAATTCACTCGCAAGTATTTGTACCTGAATACACTGAACTTGAAGATAACTGCTGGCTTGGCCCAAATGTTGTGGTGACTAATGCACGTTATCCAAAACATCCTACAGTGAAAGATGAGCTGAAAGGGGCACACATCAAACAAAATGCGAAGATAGGTGCTAATACAACGATTTTACCGGGTGTCACGATCGGAAAAGATAGTCTAACTGGTGCGGGCAGTGTTGTGACCAAAGATGTAGCTGACGAGGTAATTACTGTGGGGAGTCCGGCTCGAGTACTGCGGAAAATTGACTACTGAATGGATAATAAAAATAGAAAGTTTCAAATACACAATTTCCTTTAGCTAGGAGATAAGACCCAGTGAAACAACAGGAAAATAATGATTAAATTTCTCGATTTAAATGCGCAATACCTTTCAATAAAAAGTGAAGTCGACTCTGCTATTGTTGCTGTAATAAGAGACAGTGCTTTTATCGGTGGAAAATATGTCAAGCAGTTTGAAGAGCATTTTGCTACTTACCAGCAAGTAAAGTACTGTGTTGGTGTAGGTAACGGAACCGATGCTATGGAAATTGCTATCGAGGCACTTAACTTACCAGAGGGTGGAGAGATTATTGTTCCGGCAAATAGCTTTATAGCCAGTGCTGAGGCTGTGATCCGCTCAGGACACAAAGTTATCTTTTGTGATGTGAATAAGAATGATTACACTATCAATTTAGATGATATAAAACAGCGTATTACACAAAATACAGTTGCTATTATGGCTGTTCATCTTTATGGTCACCCATGTGAAATGAAGCCCCTGCTGGAAATTGCCGAAAAACATAACCTAAAAATTATCGAAGATTGTGCGCAAGCACATGGCGCCGAGTATAAAGGTAATAGGGTAGGTGCGATTGGTGATATTGGTTGCTTTAGTTTTTATCCAGGTAAAAATCTCGGTGCCTATGGTGACGGTGGAGCAATTGTTACAAACGATGAAGCATTGGCAATGAAATGTAGAATGTTAGCTAATCATGGGCGAACTGCAAAATATGATCACAAGTTTGTAGGTAGAAATTCACGTTTAGATGCTCTGCAAGCTGCAATACTTGATGTAAAATTGAGATATTTAGATACGTGGACTGAACACCGTATAATGATTGCTGATGAGTATCTAAAGCAACTTAAAGTTGTGGCTGATGTAATTCTACCGGTCAGACATGAATGGGCAAAACAGGTTTATCACTTGTTTGTAATTCGCCACCCAAATAGAGATGAACTACAAGCAACATTAAAAGCGGCAGGGGTGCAGACAGGAGTACATTATCCAATAGCGCTGCCTAAGTTGGAGGCATTTAGATGCCTTGGTCAATCAGAAGAAAGTGGTTTTGCTTGGAAAAGCGATAGGGAATTATTGAGTTTGCCGATAGGTGAGCATATGAATGCTCAAGATGTACAAACAATCACCACACTTTTAGTTAATTAATATGCACGTGTGGCTTGTGAAATTGGAAGAGCAATTACCAATAGATGAGGGTTATCGTCCTTATAGAATGGGAATGCTTGCAGATGCTCTAGTGAAAAAAGGACACAGGGTTACTCGGTGGTGTTCAGATTTTGATCATCTTCGAGGAGTGCATCGCTATGGTTGCAGAAAGAGCATCATAATCAGAGATGGGTATTCTGCAGAGTTGCTTCATAGTAGTGTACGATATAACAAAGCAACATCTTTTCTAAGACTACTCGATAACATTCTGCTTTATCGACAATTCATGAAAGATGCAAGGCACCATAAAGATAAGCCGGATATCATCGTTTGTAGTATGCCGACTCCTGAATTAGCCTATGCATCTGCAAAACTAGCTAAATTATTCAAAGTACCGTTAGTTTTGGATGCGCGGGATATGTGGCCAGACATACTAGAGTCTGAATTAAAAGGACTTAAGAGAATTTTAGCATTCCCTGTAATTTGGTGGATGAAAAAGAAGCTTACGTTTGCGGCTAGAAATTCTAGCTCTCTTATTGGAATAACGAATTTTTATCGTGACCACTTGCTTCGTTATGCAAACAGGAAGGAGTTACATTTAGATTCAGTATTTAGTCTTGGATATGATCTGAACCAGCATGCGACAAAGTCTTCAAGGGAAGAATTAATGCGATACTGGTGTAAGCTAGGAGTAGAGACGGATGGTTCAAAGGAAATAATATATTTTGCAGGTAGGTTGAATAACACAGTATATAATGCAATTGATCCTGTTGTTCGAGCTGCAGAAGAAATTGGGAAGAGTAGGAATGATGTGCTATTTGTACTTTGTGGAACAGGTACTAAATCATTTGATATAGCTTCAAAGTTTGTTGGTTTAGAAAATGTTGTGTTGCCAGGTGAGATTAATGCAGGTGAATTGGCTTTTTTAAGGGAACATTCATTCGCTGCCATTTTGCCAATAGAACCTCGTGTGGATTATTTAAACTCTTTGTCAAATAAGTTCTTTGAATATATTGGTTCTGCTTTGCCTGTACTTTCATCGATAGATGGATTGCCAGGTAAGAAGCTAAAAGAAAATAATTGTGGTTATGTTTATACCAGTGCGGAAGATCTAATTGCTAAGGTTATGTTGTTGCTGGATAATCCCAGTTTAGTTGCTAAGATGAGTGCGAATGCTCTTGAACTATTTGATCAACAATATCGAGCTGATGTTGTCTATAATCTATTTGTTAGTCATTTAGAAAAAATTATTACGCAAATAAAAGGTGCATAGATTGTTTAAGAGAGCGTTTGATTTCGTTGTATCATTTTTTGCAATTATTTTTCTTGCTCCACTTATTTTATTGATTGCGCTTATGTTGCGAATCAAATTAGGTAAGCCAATATTATTTAAGCAATTACGTCCTGGCTTGTTAGGCCATCCATTTAAAATGATAAAGTTTCGTACAATGAGAAACGCTTATGATGCTCAAGGAAATCCTTTGTCAGACATTGAACGAATGACTGCTTTTGGACATTTTCTCCGCTCTACTAGTTTGGACGAGTTACCAGAGTTATTTAATGTGTTAAAAGGAGATATGAGCTTAGTTGGCCCTCGACCATTATTAATGGAATATCTACCATTATACAGTAGAGAGCAATCACGCAGGCATGAGGTCAGGCCAGGTGTGACAGGTTGGTCTCAAATAAATGGAAGGAATGCAATATCATGGGAGAAAAAATTAAATTTAGACGTATGGTACGTAGATAATCAATCATTTTGGTTGGACATAATAATATTATTTACAACTTTAAAAAAAGTGTTAATGCGTGATGGTATTTCATCTAAAGGGCATGTTACGACAGAAAAATTTAAAGGAACCTCTTCATGAATCGATTAGCGATTTTTGGTGCTGGAGGTCATGGCAAAGTAGTAGCAGATTGTGCGTTCGCAACAGGTTGGAAAGAGATTAATTTTTTTGATGAGTTTTTACAAGATTCTGATTCAACAGGAATTTGGAATATTGTTGGAAATAAAACAGACTTAAAAAATAATTTGATGCATTATGATGGGGTAGTAGTTGCGATAGGTGATAATATTCAGCGGCAACAAATTTTTTTAGAGTTATTAGAGCTTGATGCTGCTTTGACGAATGTTATACACCCAAGTGCATATGTAAGTAAACATATTGATATTGGTATAGGTTGTGTAATTATGGCTGGAGCAGTTATTAATATAGGCTCGCGACTTGGTAATAATTGTATAATCAATACTGGAGCAACAATAGATCATGATTGCATCCTAGGAAATGGAGTTCATATTAGCCCAGGTGTTAACCTGGCTGGTGGAGTAACTGTTGGCAATTGTTCATGGGTTGGTATTGGTGCTACAGTGCGCCAAAAAATTCTTATTGGCAGCGAGTCAATAGTGGGGGCTGGTTCGGTTGTAATTAAGGATGTGGGTGGTAATAAAATAGTAGTAGGTGTCCCTGCTCGTGAGTTAACAAAATAGTATTGACTAATGAAAAATTGTAACATTTCATCATGGCCTAATTATTCAGAAGAAGAAATAGAAGCGGTAAAGAAAGTTCTTTTATCAAATAAAGTTAACTACTGGACTGGAACAGAATGTCGAGAATTTGAAAAGGAATTTGCTAGGTGGTGCACAACAAAATATGCAATCGCTGTAGCAAATGGTACTGTAGCCCTTGATTTAGCTTTAAAGGCAATTGATATTAGTGAGGGAGATGAAGTGATTGTTACCTCACGAACTTTTATAGCATCTGTATCATCGATTATCAATGCTAGAGCAACTCCAATATTTGCAGATGTTGATCGTGGCAGCCAAAATATAACGGTTGATACTATTAGAAAAGTTATATCTTCTAAGACACGAGCTATTTTGTGTGTGCATTTAGCTGGTTGGCCTTGTGATATGGATAGTATCATGGCACTAGCAGAAAAGCATGGGCTTTATGTTATTGAAGATTGTGCTCAAGCTCATGGCGCACTTTATAAAGGTCAGGCAGTTGGTTCAATTGGTCATATTGGCGCTTGGTCATTTTGTCAAGATAAAATAATGACTACTGGAGGCGAAGGGGGAATGGTTACGACAAGTGACCATGAATTGTGGTCAAAAATGTGGTCGTATAAAGATCATGGTAAATCATGGAAAGCAGTATATGAAACCAAACATCCTCCTGGTTACCGTTGGTTGCATGACTCTTTTGGTACAAACTGGCGTATGACAGAAATGCAAGCAGCTATTGGTAGAATACAATTAAAACGAATGCCCCAATGGCACAAACTGCGTAGTCAGAATGCAAAGAAAATCTTAGATGTAGCAGAGCAATTTCCTAATGTTTTACGAACTCCAAGGCCTTCACAAGAAATAGAACATGCCTGGTATAAAGCTTATCTTTTTATTAAGTCAGAAGGGTTATCACCCGGTTGGAGTCGTGATCGAATAATCGAAGAAATTAACTCTGACGGCGTTCCATGTTTTTCTGGCTCGTGTTCAGAAGTTTATCTCGAAAAATCTTTTGACAATACAAAGTTCCGGCCTGCTAAACGCTTACTTGTGGCAAAAGAACTAGGGGAGACAAGTTTAATGTTTTTGGTGCACCCAACATTGTCAAAGGATGAAATAGATTTTACAACTAATATTATTAAGGAAGTTATGTTACGTGCAAGCCAGTAATGAATTGTTTTCGAGCTAATTTATATTTATATAAACTTACTTAATAAATGCGTATTTTAGTTAAGTTTAATATAATACAGA
>Ga0316207_10003692_pt1 | contig 13991 bp, 12 predicted proteins | sample 6weekpyrite_MG_FD_204943 | JGI IMG/M metagenome (GOLD analysis project Ga0316207, IMG submission 204943) | Microbial mat bacterial communities from mineral coupon in-situ incubated in ocean water Damariscotta River, Maine, United States -... | ecosystem: Environmental > Aquatic > Marine >... | reverse complement strand
ACCTTCAATATTGCTATCGGCATCCATATCTAGATCCAAATCTGCATCTACATCAATATCTACATCCACATCTAGATCAAAATCAATCCCCGAAATCATTGTAAATAGCCAATACAAGATTAATAAAATCATGAGTATAGTTAATACTATGTTTACTTGTGAAAAGGCTATGTCCAATAATTCTTTCAATGTTTTAGTTGTTTAGTTAGTTAATTAATAGTTATTTAATTGTCCCTTTTTTCAAAATCTTCTGTTTTGTAAATGATAATTCTTCTAATAGCGAGGCTAACAAGGGTTATAATGATGACGGCCCAAAAGAGTATTATAAATAGTTCTTCCATGTCCTTATCATTTAAGTTTTACAGCGGTGCCATATGCAAGAATCTCTGATGCTCCCTGCATTACCATTGAGGTCGTTAATCTAACATTAATAACTGCATCTGCTCCTAATCGTTGCGCATCCTGATTCATTCGCTGTAATGCTTGTTCCCTAGATTGCGCTTGCAATTTGGTGTATTCTTCGATTTCCCCACCAACTATGTTTTTTAGTCCTGCAAAAACATCTCTACCAATATTTCTTGCTCTCACTGTACTTCCTCTTGCTATTCCTAAAATCTGAATTACTTCTTTATTAGGTATCTTTTCTGTCGTAGATGTTACCATGATTTATTAGTTTTTTTGTTAATAATTTGCTGGAAACACTAAAAACTGTTGGTTTTCAGGTGTTTCTATTTCTTTTTGTCATCCAGCCCTAATTGCTCTTTTAGTTTTGCTAAATCATCTTCCGCATTTGTTTCTGTTGTATTTGCAGCTTTATCTAATTGGTCATCAATAGATTTTGAGGCATTTGCAATATCTCCATAAGCTTCTGCTAATGCTTCTTCCTGATTTACTTTGTCCTTCATGCGCTCTAACATAGAAACTGTACTAGAACTATCAATTTCTGCCATTTGCTTATTTACATTTTTGGTAGCTGCCGAAACTTTTACTCTAGCTTTAAGTGTTTTTAACTCGTTTTCCCACTTGCTGATATTCTGTTTGATCTCATCGACATTTTTTTCTAATTGAGATACCGAACTGTCAAATTTTTCTGTTTCACCTTTTCCGCGCGTTACGTGTTGTAATGCTTCTTCTTTTTTAATCAAAGCTTCTTTAGCAAGCCTATCTGCTTCAGCAGTATCTAGGTCTCCGCTTTGTGCCTTTTTAAGGATTAACATTGCTTTTTGTTGATAATCTTCAGCTTTTGCAGCAAATTCTTCTGCATCATTTTTAGATCTTATAGCCAATGCTTTAACCTGTGCTAATGCTTCTAAGCTTTTTTCAAGATCAACTTTCATATCACGGATTCCTTGTTCTGTCATTTTTATGGGATCCTCCATTTTATCGATAGCAGAATTTGCCTCAGCTTCACCTATTTTAAATAGTCTTTTGAAAAAGTTCATAGTATTAATATTTTGAAAAATTTATAATTTGTTGCGAGTATTCACTTAATAATAGACCTAAAGAGTTTAGAGTTCCTTCTAGCTCATTGAGATCTAAGTTTTCTAATTGTAGCGTATCTCTGAAGATTACTTTTTCTCCGGTTTCATCCAGAACAAACGCTCCGTGAACGATATCTCTGTTTTTCTGAAGTAAACTGCGATATACTAGTTCGTTTTTGTTTTTTATATTGAAAATATGTTGTTCTATAATCAAAATTGGTAATGCTACGCCAAGAATTAGGTTTTTAATTCCTTCATTCTCTTTACTGATCATAATAATTCCATCTCCTTTATTTTCATGAGTTATATTGAAATTAAGCTTCAGTAAATATTCTTTCACCTGTTGGAAGTGATCTTGCATGTGATGGTTGTTTTTTGATTGATAATTAGTAATATATTTCTTGTTTCTGCCTTGTATCAATATTACAAAAAGTAAGATAACTTTTCTACTATATCGACGGCTAAATTGGCAATATACTCTGCTACTGCTATCATGGGTATGTTGTTTTTTTAAGTTAATGAATTAGTTGTTTGCTAAAATTTTTAGTATTTCCAATGATTTTGCCCAAAACCAAAGTACTTTATAAAAGTAATTCTACTAAAATTAGCATTTATTAAATATATTAGCTAATATTGTTAGTGTAAATGTACGATAAATTTTTATAATTGCAAATAAAATTAGCAAAAATGTCATTTTTTGGAAAAAATATTAAAAAAATTAGAAGTGTTAAAAGTTTGAGTCAGCAAGCATTTGCTGAGCTTTTTGACCTGAAACGCGGTACTTTAGGGGCTTATGAAGAGGGTAGAAGTGAGCCTAAGATAGATACGATAATTAAAATAGCTAATTATTTTAGCATTGAAATTGATAAATTGTTAACTAGTGAGTTAACTGTAAATGAACTTCTGAAGTTCAAGGGAGATCTTACTACCTACGCACAAGATGTAAAACGAGAACAATTTGCTTTGATCCCTTGTATTACCGAAAGTACATCGGGTGAATATGTATCACTATATAATAAGGAGAATTTTATAAAGGAACTTCCTACACTTCAATTACCAGTAAACCCTTCAAAGGAGTTTAGAGCATATACAGTGCTAAATTTAGAAATGACGAATCATGATCAAGGATTTTATCCTAAAGATATTGTTGTAGGAGAAAAAGTGCCTTCGGATGTTATTAAAAAATTAAACAACGGAACTTTGGTTGTTGTATTAACCGAGACTAAATTAATTTTTAGAAGATTGTATGTCACTAATAATAGTGTGGTATTACGTGCAGATCATAAAAATATAGAAGATGATGAATATCCGATATCGGATATTAAAGAAATGTGGCGAGTACGTTATGTGTTTTGTAAACGTATTCCAGAATTTACTGATGGTATGGAAGGTAAATTACAAATGATTGAACAAGAATTACTTCGGATGAAGGAGAAACTAGGGTAATTTAATATATATCAGAAAAATAAAAAGAGGAGCTAATAGCTCCTCTTTTTGTTTTTTACATTGAAGCGATATAAAGACACATTCGACTGTTTTTTGACCCGATTGGGCAGAATCTACTTTATAATAGGATAGTATGAATCGATATTTGTTCCATCATCAATCAAGAAACGAAAAGTTATGGAATTAAAAAAAACACTAGTACTTATTTTTCTCATAGTAGCAAAAACGATAAGTGCACAGAACTCGATTAAAGGAAATATTACAGATCAAAACCAAGAATCTTTAGTTTTTGCTAATGTTATTCTCTATCAAGACAAAACAGATACTGCAGTTTCAGCAATGGCTACTGGAGAAAAGGGAGAATACTTTTTTGAAAATATTAAAAAGGGAGTATATCGAATAGAGGTTTCTATGCTCGGTTTCGAAACCAAAAAATCAGAAGTATTTATTTTTAATGATGAAGCAAAGGATGTAAAAATAGATTTTATATTAAAATCGGAGCAGTTAGATGAAGTGCTGATTACGTATAAGAAGCCTATTATACGTCAGACGGCAGAAAAGTTGATTGTAGATATCGAAAAATCCGAAATGATCAATACTAATTTACATGATGTAATGAAAAAAGTTCCGGGAGTGATTGTTACTAATGGGAATTTGAATTATGGTGGGCAAGGAAACATACGAATATTAATCAATGGAAAAACAACGGATTATATGGATGTCTCCTCTTTATTAAGGGAAATGCCGGCAGACAATATAGCTAGAGTAGAACTTATACAACAACCAGGTGCTGAATATGATGCTGAAGGATCTGGACCAATTATTAATATTATTCTGAAGAAAAATGTAAAATTGGGAACTCATGGAAGTATAAAAAGTACAATAGGGTATGTTGATGACTTTACTTATGGAACTAGCGCATCTGTTGCTAGTTATAAAAATAAACTCAACTGGCAAGCTAGCGGTGGTTACAATAAATCATCTTGGCGAGAAGATTTAATAATTTCCAGACAAGTATTGGATGAGACCTATAATCAAACATCAATATCTCCATATGATCCAGAAACTTTTAGAATAAGTGGTGGTTTTGATTATTATATAAGTGATAAAAATACGGTTGGTGTTAATGCAAATAGAATTCAGTCGTTATCAGATCGAATCACAAAAAATAATACTACAATCATTGATGGTATATCAACAACAACCTTGTTGACTGATAATAGTTATGACCGAGATAGAATCACATATACTTTAAATCCATATTACGAATATGACGATAAGAAGAATAAAGTAACCTTAGATTTTAATTACATCGATTATACATTCGAAAATGAGAATAATCTATTTAAAGTAGAAGAGAGTCCAGTAGCTTATGATAACCAAAGATATTTTCAGGATGCTGATTACGAAATACTAACGTATAAAGGAGATTATAAACGAACGCAAAGCGATAATTTTAGTTGGGGAGCGGGAGCAAAGTATTCACAGGTAAATTCTGATAGTGATTTACAAGCTTTTACAGAGAACAATCAAGGCGAATTTATAAATAATGTAAATCAAAGTAATCGATTCTTAATAGATGAGAGCATTCTGGCAATTTATTCTAAGTTTAATGCGAAATATGATAAATGGTCATTTTCTGGAGGTCTTCGTTGGGAAGAGAGTGACACCGAAGGTACTTCGATCACACAAAATGAAACAAGATCAAGAAAGATCTCCAAATTATTCCCTAGTTTAAGTTTAGGGAGAGGAATAACAGAAGAAATAGGAGTAAATGTAGCTTACAGTTATCGGATACAAAGACCATCTTATAGTTCATTAAATTCGTTTGTATACTATTATGATCCATTTACTTTTGAAGAAGGAAATCCGAACTTGAAACCAGCTTTTACTAACAGCTTTCGTTTTAACCTTACTTATGAGGATCAACCATTTTTTAGTGTTAGTTATAGACAAACTAAAGATGCTTTATTCGAAATTATAACCCAAAATGATGCTTCTGCAGAAACTTCACGGTCAGTAATTAATCTTGCAGAAAATAATAATTTTAATGCAAGTCTGTTTGGGCCGTTGGACTTTATCAAAGGCTTAGATGGTTACACCGGAATAATTGTAAATTATAATGAATATAAATCAGAGAGGCTAACGCCAGCATTAGATTTGTCAAAATGGAGTCTAACCTGGTATACAAGTGCGGAGTATAAGTTGCCTTGGGGAATAAATTCTGAAATCTCAGGGTATTATTCTACAGGTGGATTAGAAGGACAGATAGAATACAAATGGATAGCAGGGATAGATATTGCGGTTAGTAAGAAGTTTATGGGCGATCGTTTAAAGGTTAGTTTAGAGTATGAAGAAGTTCTGAATAGAAAATTCTTTGGAACCATAAATTATGATAATGTGAATGCAACGATTGTAAATGATTGGGCAAGACATAATGTGTTTCTTCAGCTAAATTATAATTTCGGATCTAAGTTTAGCAAAAATAAAAAGAGGGGTAATGTGTCTGAAGAAGAGCAAGATAGAATTGATGATAAAAACTAAAATAATATTATGATAAAGTTTGTGAAACAGTTTGGTGTGGTTGTACTAATTAGTTCTTTACTTCTTAATTGTACATCAAAAAACAAGGATTCAATAGATAGTTATTTGGGTTTTGATATTCCAAAAGACTCTCTAGATGCTTTTATTACATCCAAAATGGATGCGTATAAAATTCCTGGAATTTCTGTTGCTATTATTAATGATGGAAAAGTGGTGTATCATAGAATAGAAGGATATGCCAATGTTGAAAAAGAATTGCCTATTACTAAACAAACAATTTTTGAAGGAGCATCAATATCAAAACCAATGTTCGGATTTTTTGTGATGACATTGGTAGAAGAAGGAATACTTGATTTAGACAAACCTTTGTATCAATATATGGAGTATCCAGATATTGCGCACGATGAACGTTATAAAGAAATCACCGCAAGAATGGCATTAAGTCATCAAACTGGTTTTCAGAATTGGCGTGAAGATGATGAAGACAATATTCTGAAAATTCAATTCGAACCTGGCACAGATTATTTTTATTCGGGAGAAGGATATCAATATGTAACTCAAGTTTTAAAGCATATTCTAAAGACAGATGATGCTGGTTTAGAGGAAGAATTTCAAAAACGAGTGGGTAGACCAATTGGATTAGATCATACGGTTTACATTCAGAATGCCTATACCAGAAAACACAAAGCAGAACCTTATGACGAAAAGAACAATTGGGTAGATTGGGAAAATAATTATTGGGTCAAGAAAGAAGATGGTATATTTTCGGCGCCAGCGTCCCTTCATTCAGAACCTATAGATTTTTCTAAGTGGATGATCGCTGTAATGAATAAGGAAGTACTTTCTGCAGAAAGTTATAAAGAACTATTTAAACCGCATTCCAAAGTGCCTTATGATGATTTTGATGTTAGGTATACACTGGGGTTTGTTAATATAAAAATACCTTTTACCGATATCTATAGTCATGGTGGGAATAATATAGGATTTACGAGTTGGTTTCTTATGGATACGGAAAAAGATTGGGGATATGTACTGTTTACAAATTCTGAATACGGAGAACAACTTGGGCAAGATGTGTTTTTTTATACAGTTGCAGATCCAGGTAGAACAAAACTATACATTACTTTGGGTTTGATTTCAGTTTTTCTTATTCTAGTTGTAATATTGATAATAAGAAAGATTATTAAACATGTTAGAAAGCATAAAAATCAGAAGGTTTAAACTATGGATACAAGATTAAATAGATCAGACTATTTGGTAATTATAATTGTATATGCTGTTACGATATTTTTTAATTGTATTGATTACTATCGATCAGAAAATGCTCTTATAGAGTATCTAATTGATATTCCGTTAGCTGCGATTCTTTCTTTCATTATAATTTTGATTTTTATGTATTGGCTTATTCCAAACTACATAGTAAAACAAAAAAAATATATTCAATTTGTACTTCTAGGTCTTGTTATTCTAAGTTTTTTTGGTGCTATTGATTTTGTCTCAGGATATTGGACAGGTGATGGAGATTGGAGTAGGTTTCCAAAATGGTATGATTTTTTGCTCCAAAGTTTTTTTAGGTTATCTGATGATGCTGGTTTTGTATTTGGTATTTTACTCGCTAAAAAATTCTATGAAGGACAAGCTCAGTTCTTTAATGTGCAAAAACAGCAAAAGGAAAATGAGTTGAAATTATTACGTTCTCAGATAGACCCTCATTTTTTGTTTAATAATCTAAATACGTTAGATGCTTTAATTGATAATAATACTAATAAAGCAAAAGAGTATATCAATCGTTTATCACTGATTTATCGTTATTTGATAAGAACCAAAGATGCTGAGATAATGGAACTTTCTGAAGAGATTGCTTTTGCTGAGAATTATATTTTTTTAATAGAAACTAGATTTGATGGCGACTATGATTTTCAAATTAAAAGAAATATATCACTTACGGATAAATTCATTCCTACTGGATCGATACAAACACTACTCGAAAATGTTGTAAAACACAATAAGATAGCAAACTCTGTGGCTATTGCTGTGGTGGTAGTTGTAGAAGAGGATTGGCTCACGGTCATCAATACCAAATCAACTATTCGATCTATGGAAGAATCCTTTGGAACAGGATTAAAGAATCTGAAAGCACGATATAAATTATTGTCGGATCAAGAGGTACAGATTATTAATACAGAATCAAAATTTAAAGTTTCGATCCCCATTGTTAAATTAAGTAATGAATCTTAAAGCTATGAATATTTTAATTTTAGAAGACGAAATTCCTGCGTATCAAAAATTGACCTCAAGTTTGAATGATTTTTTTGATGAGCAAATCACTCATGATTGGTCTCGTACTGTCTCTGAAGGAGAAACGTTTCTTAAAAACAATAGATATGATTTTATATTATCAGATATTCAGTTGTTGGATGGAGTATCATTTGATTTGTTTAATAATGTAACCGTAACATGTCCTATTATTTTTTGTTCGGCGCACGATGAGTATTTATTTCAGGCGTTTAACACTAATGGAATAGCATATATCTTAAAGCCCTATTCGGAAGATGATTTTACCAATGCTTTAGAAAAATACCAATCATTATTTAAGAAAGGTTCCTATAATGCTTTAGATCATTCTACAATTAATGTATTGAAATCTGCAATACAAGAAGGACAGGATGCCTATAAAAAACGATTTGTAATAAAAAGGAGCAAGGGGATTCAATTGTTAAATGTCGTTGATATTAGTTTAATTACAGCATCGGGAGATTTTTGTATGGCTACTGATGTCTATGGAAAATCGCATCCTATTATGGAAAAGATAGGTGTTTTAGTAAATGAGTTAAATCCGAAAAAGTTTTTCAAAATTAACAGAAGTGAGATCATACACATTGAATACATAGAGACTATTGAAAATCATTTTAAGAATAGATTACTCATAAAGTTGAAGGGTGTCACGGAAAAAGTAATGACAAGTTCTTCTAATACTTCAGATTTTAGAAAGTGGATAGAACAGTAACTTTTCTATAAAATTATAAATTTCTGCTAATTAAAAGGTTGCTGAGATTTTTTTTGATATATTCAAAAAGAATAATAAGCGTATGTCTTATAAGTTATAAATAGTGCAACTTTATTTCAATGGATACAATTTTTGATGCGATCAGGTCTGAAAATTTGGAAGCTGTCCGAAGCTTTCTTAATAAAGATAAAAATTTAGTAAATGTAAAAGATCAGAGAGGTTCTACACCGCTTTTACTTTCATCTTATTATGGGTTTTTAGAGCTTACTAAACTTATTGTTAGTTTTGGTCCAAATATAAATGAGCAAGATGCTTCTGGGAATACGGCATTAATGGGTGTTTGTTTTAAAGGACATTATGAGATAGCAGAATTGTTGATCTCTGTTAATGCTGATATAAATATTAAAAGTTATAATGATGCTACTGCGTTGATTTTTGCGGCTACTTTTGGTCAGAAAGAAATCATGAAACTATTGATAAAAAATGGTGCTGATATTACAGCGCAGGACAATAAAGGGCTTACTGCTGAAATGCATGCCGCAAATCAAGGAATTAATTTTTCTGAATTATAGAATATTAAGGAGTGAGTATTAATGACTTTATAGAAGATATAAAATCTGTGAATATACGTTCTACAGATATAAAAAGACGTTTGTTAATGTCTTCATCAACGGCAGATACTTTTCAGTCTTTTCTTAAAGATAGTATAGGAGATGAAGTGCTAATAATAAATACGAACGTTGGTATGGAGATCTATTATTACTCTAGTAGTAATTATAGTAATTTTATAAAAGAAAGTGCTCTTTTGTATACATTAAAGCATATTGATACTACAAAACTGAAATTTAGAAATTCATTAAGTTCAGAAGAGGTAAAGAAAAATTTTACTGAAGCAATAATTACTTTTGCACAATATCCACAATTATTTCTAGCGTACGCCAAGAAATTTATTCATCTTAGGAATACTAATCTTAGAAGTAAATATGTAATGCCAACCTTGAATGATTGCTTTGAAGGTACAATAAGATTATTGGCGGAGACCGGAAAGGTTCCACATTCTGAAAAAATAAATAAAGTAAAGAATAAATCTCTGAAACCAGGCCATAATCAAAGCGCGATTGATGATCTAATTTCTGAGATTTTATTAAAGAAACATAGAAATTAAAACAGTTCTTTTTTGTTGTAAAACTCTGTGAATGTAGCTTTTACTCTTTTAGAGATTAAGAAATAAGGTATCCAAATCACTGCGCTAAAAAATGATCTGCTTATATCTTTAAATGCTTGTACTTTTTCAGCTTCAGAATATAGTTCAGCATTAAGCCCAAAAGCAACAAACGTATCTAATGTAATTATTAAAAATGTTGAAGCATAAAATATTATCATCATTCTAGGAACTATACTTCTTCTCTTAAAAAATAATATAATTAAGAATATAGTAAATACTATAAAAATTGAGTTGTAAATTAATTCAAAGACAATTAATAAAGAAAGAAAAAACTCATTAAAGGATCTGTGTTCTTGAAAAATATAATTCCATGTATGTATTCCATAGAATTCTTCAGCATTTATAATAAGTTCGTAGAATACTCTAAAAGGAGTTAACACCAATCCTATTGCTATAAGGACAAGCCAACCACCTATCTGATTATATTTTTTTGAAGCCTCGTTAATTTTTACATTGTAATTCTTATAAATTCTTACTGCAAAATAAATACTGAGACTTATAATTAGCAAAGAAATCAAAACTAGAATCCAGCTTAAACCTGAGTTTTCTGGTAAGAAATTTTTATTATATGTTAGCAAGTATGACAACTCATCGAGTATTTTTTCATGTTTTGAGATGAACTCAGGAGTTTCTTTTGGTGTAATATGATTATCCAGTGTTTTGTACGTGTGATAAAGTTTTAGTGTTTTATTTGTGTAGTTTATGTCATAGGAATAAACAAAAGAATTTCCTTTGACAACTTGATTTTCTTGGTTTATAGGCCATTCCTCAGGCAAGTTTACAATAGTTTCATGCTCTATGTTTACAGGGTGTCTAATATGATAGGGCATTGTACGTTTTGGAGACTTGTTAAGGCTGACATATGTTTCAATACTTAAAGGGTAAAACTCGCAGATGAGTATTTGATTATCTTCTGGAGATTTTACCCATAATGAGTCGATTGTATAATTTTCTATAACAGTTAGCTCATTATGATTGTTTCTATTGTCAATAATTTTTATTTTAGAAGCTTCTTTAATATTAGGATAAATTGCGCTATAAAAATTCAGGTATTGTTTTTGAATTTTATCAATATCATTTTTTGCAAAACTTATACGTTGATCATCAGCATTGTATCCAGTGTATTTTGTAGACACACGTAGATGAGCACTGCTGTCAATTGATTTAATATCAAATTCTTCAATAATATGAACTGTATTATCTGACGTACTTCGGATATCGGATAGTTCCATTGCATCATTTCTAAGCACTAGTCCTTTATCATATTGAGGAACATAAAGATTTTCTAAAGAGCCACCTTGGTTACTCATAGTTGGATCTATGTAGTAAGTTTCATCACCGAATTTAACTTGCACAATGCAGTGGTTAAACAAATTAGGAGATGGTAACTCATCCGCTATGTTCTTTCCATTATAAGAGTTAACTAATATAGGATAGGCTTCAATATTATTTGCTTTATATAATTCGCTTAACAGGAAGGATTTAGCTTTGCAATCTCCATATCTCTGTTGTAGTACATTAATTGGATTATCGGGTTTATGCGAATTAAGCCCTCCTTCAAAACCTAAATATCTAATGTCATCCTGAACAAACTTTCTGATACTATTTACTAAGGAATCTTTTGGTGTGGTAGAAAATATTTTTGAAGCTTTCTTGCGAAATGTCGTTTTATCTGATGAACTTAGTTGGTAATGTTTTTTGTATTGTTTTACTACTTGATCCCAAGAATCATATTCGGATATAGATACATTAGGCAGCGGATCATACCAGGAAGGGGTATTAGTGTCATATACTATTGGTTCTATGTTGGTATGTTTCCAGCTATATTCATTTATTCCATTCTGTTTTTTTGAAATAGCTTTGGCGGCACCATTGAAATATTTGAAATTTAGTTTTCTGTTTTCAGAGATTAAGATTCTATTGTGTATAATTCCAACAGGTACTGAATATTGAAAATAAATTTTACTATGAAACTTGTTTTCATATATTGGATTAGATCCTATGATTGAATAAGAATACTCTAATTTATCTCCAATCCTTACATCAGTAAGGTTGATAAATGCTGTTAATCTTCCATCATAAAGAAAGCGTTCCATGTTTGCTTCTCTCTGAGCCGTTTTGATTTTATCAATAGCTAGTTTTTTGATGGTTTTTCCATTTCTTATAATGTCGATTTTATGAAAAACTAATTTTTGAAAAGCTGGATCAAAATCAATGTTTATATCAGATATTTGCTGAATGCCTTCATTATTTAATAATTCTATAGCATAATGACTGAAATAACTTTTAGTATTTAAGTTGACTTGAAAATCAATTAGATGATAGTAGTATCCAGTAGTGTTTTCCTGATTTTGTTTATCGAAAGTGTTTTCAATAGGTTTTACCCAATCAGGAATATCTGAAATGGATAATTTGTTTTTTTGCCCTTGAACTTTAAATAAAATAAAAATTAATAAGATAAAAAGTAGAGATTTTTTCATGCAATTTGATTTAAGCAGGAATTGAAAAAAGATGTTTTTTAAAGAAAACATATGTCATTAATAACACAAAAACCTTTAATTAATGTTTTTGTGTGAATTAAAACATTAATTAAAGGCCAGTTCCTATGCCCTTATATGTAAGTGTCATAAAGGAGCTTTATGTTACCTTGAAAATTTACTTTATTTTAAGTTTTTATATAACCTTTCAATTTATGGAAATAAATAATATAAGTTAAGTATATAAAATACTAACTATAAATTTTAAAATTCAGCATTTAACGGAGTCCTTGGATAAGGAATTACATCACGGATATTACTCATTCCTGTAACAAACAATACAAGTCTTTCAAAACCTAATCCGAAACCACTATGCTTACAAGTTCCAAAACGTCGTGTATCAAGGTACCACCATAATTCTTCTTCTGGTATATTTAAAGCAGCCATTTTTTCTTTAAGAACATCTAGACGTTCTTCACGCTGAGAACCTCCAACAATCTCTCCAATACCAGGAAAAAGAATGTCCATTGCTCTTACAGTCTTTCCATCCTCATTTAGTCGCATATAAAAAGATTTGATATCCGCAGGATAGTCAAATAATATTACTGGACACTTAAAATGTTTTTCTACTAAAAAGCGTTCATGTTCACTTTGTAAATCAGCACCCCATTCGTTAATAGGAAATTTAAATTTCTTCTTTTTGTTTGGTTTGGAGTTTTTCAGAATTTCAATTGCTTCAGTATAGCTAACTCGTTTAAAGTTGTTTTCCAAAACAAATTTTAGCTTATCTCTAAGTGGCATTTCTGATCTTTCTGCTTGTGGTTTTTGTTTGTCTTCCTCAGCTAATCTTTTTTCTAAAAACTCAAGATCGTCCTGGCAATTATCTAAGACAAAATGGATTACATACTTTATAAAATCCTCAGCAAGATCCATATTGCCATCCAAGTCACAAAAAGCAACTTCAGGTTCTACCATCCAGAATTCAGCAAGGTGTCGTGAAGTATTCGAGTTCTCTGCTCTAAATGTTGGCCCAAAAGTATATACTTGACCTAATCCCATTGCATAGGTTTCTGCTTCTAGTTGACCAGAAACAGTTAAGTTAGTTTCTCCGCCAAAGAAATCTTGTTTGTAATCTACTTCACCTTTCTCATCTTTTGGGATGTTATTCAGGTCTAGGTTTGTCACTTTAAAAGCTTCACCAGCACCTTCCGCATCACTTTTGGTAATTACTGGAGTATGTACGTAGTAAAAATCATTTTTTTGGAAATATTCATGTATAGCAAAAGATAATTTTGATCGCATGCGCATGATAGCTCCAAACGTATTGGTACGAACTCGTAAGTGAGCTTGTTCTCTTAGTTTTTCTAAATTATGACGTTTAGGAGAAAGAATTGTTAACTTCAGTTCTTCTGGATCCGCTTCTCCTTCTATTTCAATACTAGATACTTTAATTTCTACGCGTTGTCCTTTTCCTTCACTTTCTGCAAGAGTACCTGTAACGGAAACAGCCGCACCAATATTTATTTTATCAGTAATAGCAGAATCAATGGTGTTGTCATCAATAACACATTGAATATTTTTTATAGTAGATCCATCATTGATTGCTATAAAGCGATCATTACGAAAAGAACGAACCCATCCTTTTACGATGACAGGCTGTAAAAGTTTGTCACTTTGCAGTACGTCTATTACTTTGGTATGTTTCATCAATTTAATTTTATTTGTTTTACATCGGTCTGATGGAATGAGTAAATATGTATCGTTTTGAAATACAATTACTACTTTTTATTTAATCAATTTATTAGGTAACT
>Ga0316207_10003691_pt1 | contig 13997 bp, 18 predicted proteins | sample 6weekpyrite_MG_FD_204943 | JGI IMG/M metagenome (GOLD analysis project Ga0316207, IMG submission 204943) | Microbial mat bacterial communities from mineral coupon in-situ incubated in ocean water Damariscotta River, Maine, United States -... | ecosystem: Environmental > Aquatic > Marine >... | reverse complement strand
TAATACGTGAAGTACTCTCACTATTAACTCCGATTATGCTCGCCAAAGGAATTACGGTGGATTGGGAGCCGACGGGAGTGTTGCCTAATATATTTGGGCAAGAAGCTCGACTAAGAAATGTTATTAAACAATTAATCGACAATGCTATTGATGCGATCTCCACAGGTAAAAGTGGAAAAAGAGAGTTGCGAATAGCTTCATTTCAAGATACGCCTGGTTTTGTCACCGTGACTATTGAAGACACTGGTCTTGGTATTCCCGACGCTTTAAAAACAAAAATATTTGAACCATTTTTCTCAACCAAAACTGGTAGTGGTATTAAGTCTGGCATGGGTTTAAGTATGGTGCAGTCTGTTATGAACGATCACAATGGTAGTTTTTCATTAGAAAATAAATCTAGTGGTGGGTGTATTGCAATCTTGCAATTACCAATAGCTAAATATCAAGCGAACTAAAGTTGTATGTATGATGGATGAAATCCTTTCAAATGAAGTGAATGATACTGAAAGTCTGCTCTCCTCAGAACTAGAGGCACTTTATCAAGTTAGTAATGTATTAAGTGAAAGTTTAGATTTAGATAAAACTTTAAGAGGCGTTTTAAAAGCACTAAGCCTTCACTCAAAGATGCAGTTGGGTATGGTTACCTTAGTTGAGCCGGATTCAGGTGAACTGCTTATTAGTGCAATACACTCGGATGACAGTAGATATGTGAAAGATGAAGAAATACGCTATCGTCCAGGTGAAGGCTTAATTGGTAGCATCCTAGAGGATGGACAACCTATTGTTATAAGTCGTATTGCCGATGAGCCTCGCTTCTTGGATAGACTAGGACTATATAACGCGTTATTACCCTTTATTGCTGTACCCATTTTAGTTGCGCACAAATATGTTGGAGTTCTCGCCGCTCAACCCCCGGCTTGTAGTAGAAGAGAGCTTGAAGAAAGAACAAGGTTTATGGAAATGGTAGCTAACCTTGTAGGGCAGTCCGTACGCCTTTCCTGGGAAGTTGAGCAAGAAAAGCAAGACTTAGCAGCAGAACGTGATACTTTACGACGAAAAGTGAAAAGTGATTACGGCTTTTCCAACATGGTTGGCCACACAAGTAGTATGAAGCGTATATTTGAACTCGTGCGTCAAGTCGCAAAATGGAATACTACAGTGCTAGTAAGAGGTGAGTCTGGAACGGGTAAAGAACTCATAGCCAACGCGATTCACTACAACTCGCCACGAGTCAACGCCACTTTTGTAAAACTAAATTGTGCTGCACTGCCAGATAATTTGTTGGAATCTGAGTTGTTTGGCCATGAAAAAGGTGCTTTTACTGGCGCCATGAATACGCGAAAGGGGCGATTTGAACAGGCTAATGGAGGGACAATATTTCTGGATGAAATTGGTGAAATTTCTGGGAGTTTTCAGGCAAAATTATTACGAGTCCTACAAGAAGGTGAATTTGAGCGTGTAGGCGGTAATAAAACTATTAAAGTTGACGTCAGAGTGATTGCAGCGACAAATCGAGATTTGGAATCTGAAGTTGAAAAAAATGAGTTTAGAGAAGATTTATACTATCGTCTAAATGTAATGCCAATAAACCTCCCACCTTTACGCGAAAGAACAGAAGATATACCTGAATTGGCAAGTTTTCTGGTGAATAAAATAGCTAAACAGCAAGGTAGAGCCTTGGAGCTCACTGACAGCGCGTTACGAATTCTTATTAAACATGGCTGGCCAGGTAACGTACGCGAATTAGAGAATAGACTAGAACGAGCAGCAATATTTTCTATTGAAGGCGTAATTGATCGGGATGTGATTGTCGAAACTGGCTTAGAAGATGAACTTCAAGTAGGGGCAGCGGCGCCAAGTAACGCTGAGGTGGATTTTGACGATCCAGATATGGATGAGAGAGAAAAGGTTATCGCAGCACTTGAGCAAGCGGGCTGGGTCCAAGCTAAAGCTGCTAGGCTACTTAATATGACGCCACGGCAAATTGCTTATCGTATTCAAGTTTTAAATATTAAAGTACGTAAGATGTGAACCAAAGAGTCGTCATGAATCCATTTATTAAAGTCATCGAGATTTGGACACCAACTGCAGATAGGCGCAGATTAAAACTTGCTGATGGGGTATATGGATCCTATACAGAGTTTGAAATTAAAAGTCGTGAGACTGAATTTAATTATGATGAAGGTTTACCTGGTAAGACCTGGTCAAAAGGTTACCCACAAATAATTACTGACTTTGAAAACTCTTATTTTTTACGCACACAAGATGCTGAAGCAGTGAATCTGAGCTCAGCTATTGCTTTTCCCGTATTTGCAGGGGAGTTTCTATTGGCGGTAGTTGTATTCTTGTGCGGAGATAAAAAATATGACGCTGGCGCCGTAGAACTTTGGAGTAGTGACCCAGAAAATCAAGATAGCATGACATTGGTAGATGGCTACTACGGGTCATTAAGAATACTTGAACATATAAGTCAAAGAACCAGTTTTAAAAAGGGAGAAGGACTACCTGGTACAGCATGGGATTATAATTTGCCGGTGATTATTGATGAACCATCGAATTGTTCGATTTTTTTGCGTAGAGCAACAGCAGAAAATGATGGCATAACGATGGCGTTTGGTATTCCGTTTAATTATCAGCATAATGAATCAGTTCTCACCTTTCTTTCGGCGCTAGATAGCCCTATTGCTAAATGTTGTGAGATTTGGGTGCCAGACCGCAATCACAATCATTTGTTTTTTCATGATGGGAAAAACGAAGTGACAGGTGAATTGAAGGGTCTGTATAAAAATAAACATGTTAAGCGTGGTCAAGGCATGCTTGGAGAAACCTGGTTAACTGGTTGTCCGCAAATAACAAGACGTGTGGTGGATGATATGATAATGCCTGCTGAAATAGCAGAGCAATATGAAGCAGCTTTTGCTATACCTGTAATAGATAATGGTTTATTACATGCAATAGTCGCTATTTATTTTTGACCTTTTATAACTACTCATCCCAACCCTCTTCATCCATAGACTCAAATCTACTTTCGTTTCTCGGTTTCTTTTGAGCAATAATTCTTTCTAGCATTGGAGAAGGGGAGGTATTTAATTCAGTTTGCAATTCCTGAATAATATCTTCAATCTCTGGGCCACCTTTTACTACTGCGGGGTGTACGCCTAAAGATATCAATTGTTTGGTAGCTGAACCGCCAATAGAGCCACAGTAAACGAGATCACATCCTACCAACCATTTAAGCTTTGGCTTTAATTTATCTTCGTTACCATCTTTTTTCTCTTTGGGAAATTCCTTGGACGTCAATAGAGTTGCGGTATTTGCGTCAATGCCATAAACGATAAAACCTTGAGAAGAACCAAAGTGTTGATTGACTATTTCGCCATCCGATGAAGCAAATCCAATTTTTATTAAATTCTCTTCTGTTGGTAAAGAGGCAACACAATCAAACTCAAGATTAACAGACATATTTTCTCCTCAAAAAATGAAACAAAACTCACACTGTATAGAATAAATTGTAGGTTTTGCGACAAAATAACATCCCAAAATACTGGCTATTGTGTGTGATACATAGTTAACGCAGTTTTTGTTCCAAGAGGAAGGTTTCTAATTGCTTGCTATTGCAAGCTTTCAGGCTCAGGAAATAATAAAAATAGAAATTGACAGGAATTATGTGCTCAGTGGTATATGGCTTGCTGATACTTAGTTAGCTCTTTAAAAAAAATTGGAGGATGAAATGGCAAGTATAGGCCTATTTTTCGATACAGATACAGGTAACACACGAAAAGTCGCTAAGATGATTAAAAAGCTTTTTGATGATGATCAAATAGAACTTAAAAATATAGCTAAAGTTGAGCCAGACGATTTTAATAATTATTCTGCGTTTATTATTGGGACACCAACTCTTGGTGATGGTGAGCTTCCTGATAACTTCAATTCCTTTTTCCCCCAATTAGATGACATTGATTTCAATGGTAAAACCATTGCACTATTCGGCCTTGGAGATCAAGGGGAATATGGTCATGAGTTTGTTGATGCCATGGGGATATTATTTGAAAAATTCGAGGATCAGGGCGCTAGCTTTTTAGGGGCTTGGCCAACAGACGGCTATGAATATGAAATATCCAGAGCAGAAGTAGATGATGGCGAGTTTGTCGGACTTGTTATCGATCAGGATACCCAGTCTGACTTAACGCAAGACAGGGTAGAAACCTGGGTGTCTCAAATTAAGCCAGAAATTTTAGCAGCCGCAGGACTATAAACAACCTAACGTAAAGGGGTAGATCATGAAAATTGCTGATATTGAATTTGAAGATGATGCCTTCAAAGCATGTGTATTGGAAATCGGATTCGAAGAAACAGAGGAAGTGGAAAAATTAGTATGCCGTAAAAAGGGCATAACTAGCGCCAAGGGAATAGAGAGTTTCACTAATCTCAAGCTATTAGACCTAACACGTAATAATCTTGAGAGCCTAGATGTCTCTAAAAATTTACTATTAGAAGAGCTATTCGTAGGTAATAATGAGCTGCAAAGCTTAGATTTAAGTAAAAATATTAACTTGATTCATGTAGAAGTCTTTATCAATGAACTGAGCTATTTGGATGTTAGTAAAAACACTAAGTTGGAAGACTTGTACGCGAATAAAAATGAATTAAATAAACTTGATGTACGTAATAACAGTGAGTTAACTGACTTACGATTAAGTAATAATGAAATAGAAGATATAGATTTATCTAGAAATCGAATGTTAGAAAAACTAGTGCTGGATAAAAACCCACTAGATCAAGATACTTTAATGGTGATTAAAGATCAGTTTCAGGATAAAGAGCTTATAGTTTGAGTGTTATTGATTTTAAAATTTAACTAATAACATAATTAATTAGGCATGCTTGTGTTTTAGTGTTTGGACATAAGTTTCTTGAATAATTCTAGCATCAGCACTAGCTCGGTGACGTGTTAATTGTGTGTCTCTAGTAACTTTGTCCTTGGTTGTATGCCAATGAAGCATTTGTGGTTCAGATAGAATGAGTTCCAACGGACTTAAAGTAAATAAAGGATTTATTTTAGCTGCATGAAATAGTTTGATTAGCCAGGGTTTGTCAACAACCCAGCCATCAGAATAAATAGTTTTTCCAGTTAACAAAGAATTTAGCGAATTTGCAACAGAAGAAACTCTATTGCCGTAAGAATACAAAGTGTCCCGGGAGATACCATGGATTAATTCAGCTTTGTCATCCCAAAAAATCCAATCAGGTAAAGGGATTATCAAGCTACAATAGGTTTCACCTGACTCAAGCACGACTCCTACCTCGATAGGATAGCTTGAGGAGCCAAAGCCAGATGCCTCTATGTCTAGAATTGCTGGTCTATCTGTAGATTTATAATTCGTTAGCATAAGTCACATAAGATTATGGTGTTTACAACTATATAGTAGTTAGTCGGGTTAAAATGGCTTTGACTTTAAGACTTATTAAGAAATATTGGATAAAATATTATGTTAACAGAAGAGCAAATTAATTACTTGGGATCAATGAAATATATTAACGTTATTGATCACCAGATCAAAGTTATCTCAGAATTCGATATAAAATATTTACCGGCTGCCGCAAATGTTGTCGGGAAGGTGATTTTAATTTTAACTGTATTTTTTAAAAATGAGAAAATAGATGTACTAAGTTTTGATTTGCAGAACTATAATTATGATGAACTAATCGAAATTGCCAGCAATATAAAAAAGAATGAATTTATCATGTATGAATTAGATGCACATTTGTCTGGCAGTGGCGAGTGATTTAGTTAATACTGAAAGATAAACGCAATTAATATGTTATCTAACTTAAGAATTTCTAGGCTTCTGACAAATTAATGTATATTTTATGACATTTTATAGCTTGCACTTTTCTGATTCAAGCCGAAATTAAATTGCACTAAAATGGTTCCACGCATTTTCCAAATCTGCAATAAACGCATGAAATCATAAGATTTTGTTCTTGGCATTTGGATTGCTAAATTCTTTTCGTTAAGAGAGGAGAATTGCTATGAATAGCGTAATTATCGAAACAGATGTTACTGAACTTCAGTTCGTAAACTCGACTTTCACAGCGCCCGTCAAGAACATTTTTAATCATGATATTATGAACTGCACGAATGACGAAGTGTCCGGAAACTATCTTTATTCTGGTAGAGCGCTGGGTTTAACTGAGCCAGGTGACATTATTCAATTACACCCCATGCTCGAAATAGAATGGCCACATATCACACGTCACTATGAAAGAATTGGCTTAAGTTTTACAAGAGATGTTATTTGGGATACTAGTTATTCTTATTTGAAATTATTTCCAAAGTATACTCCTTCTTTCTTCTACTACGGTAGTGATACTTACGAAAAGTACGAAAATAGTAAGTTTTACAATATAGTAAACTTTATTAACTCAAAAAATAACTTTATGAATGTTGCGGAAAGTTTAGGCTTACCGATTCCTAAAACCATTCGCTACGATAACAAAAGTCTCATTACTGACACATCAGAATTTCCCTATCCATGTTACCTCAAAGCTGCAGTTTCTGTGTCAGGTGTAGGAATATTCCGTTGTGAAAATCAAACTGAGCTATTTAAAGCACTAGATACCTTTGAGGAAAATGTTCCGATTCAAGTACAAGAAGAAGTAGTTGCACTAAGCTTTTTAAATGTTCAGTATAAGGCGACTTCCAAGGGGGTGGTACGTTTTGCTATTACAGACCAATTGCTAGATGGATTTGCACACAAAGGCAATCAACATCCCACTAAATATCCATGTTGGGATATTACTGATACTTATGCAAAATATTTGCATGATAGGGGAATGCAAGGGATATTCGCATTTGATGTAGCAGTATCGATGAAAAATGAGATGCTAGAATATCGTTTAATTGAATGTAACCCTAGGTTTAACGGCGCATCGTACCCCACATGGATAGCGAAAAAGCTAGAAGTAGAAAACTGGGCTGCAGAAGCTTTTGTGACGCAGATTCGGAGTTTGGCAGATTTGGATTTAACAAATATAGAATTTGATCCTGAGAAAAAAGAAGGTATAGTTCTAGTGAATTGGGGACCGGTTTCAGCAGGTAAAATCAGTGTTTTACTTGTTGGCTCTAAAGCGAAACAGCAAAGCTTACGAAAAGCATTAATTAACCGACTATAAACGGGGTTAGGGTGTCTGAATTATATTCATTGATGATACATGGTGGTGCAGGTGCACTAGATAACGTTAAAACAGATCAGGATCATGTTCGATACCTAGAAAGCCTTAGAACTATACTTGAACACGGGCGCAATATACTCTCCAATGGTGGTAGTGCTTTGCAAACAGTAGAAGCATGTGCGGCCCTCCTAGAAGATGATCCTCTTTTTAATGCTGGTTGTGGCTCTGTTTTGAATGAAGACGGTAAAGTAGAAATGGATGCGGGTATAATGGATGGCAAAAACCTAGAAGCAGGTGCTGTTGCTGGTATACACAACATTGCAAATCCTATTATGTTAGCTCGAAAAGTTTTAGTAGAAAGTGAGCACGTAATGTTAATTGGCGCCGGCGCTATGCGGTTTTCAGAAAGCGTGGGTCTAGATAGGATGCCTGATCATTATTTTTTCACTGAAGATCGAATAAAGCAATACAATCAAGCTAAGCTCAAGGGTGTAACAATGTTAGATCATGAGGAAGCTAATGAAGTGGAAGAAAAATATGGCACTATTGGCGCTGTAGCCAAGGACTTGAATGGCAACTTAGCGGCAGCTACGTCTACAGGTGGAATTGTATATAAACGATTTGGCAGGGTAGGTGATTCACCTATAATCGGCTCAGGTGTATATGCTGACAATGAGACTTGTGCTGTTTCTTGTACAGGTTACGGTGAAGATTTTATGCGCACAGTGTTTGCTAAGTCGTTAGCAGATAGACTTGAATTTTCTAATAAGTCAACTGAAGAGTCTATGGATGGTGCAATTGAGTATTTTAAAGAAAGAGTTTCAGGCCGGGGAGGGTTCATTCTCATCGACAAAGCAGGCAAGTGTATCAGCCGCTTCACAACTAAAAAAATGATTCACGGCTGGATAGAAAATGGTGGTAAGACTGAATGCTCTTTTTAGCTATGCAGCATAAGAAGCATACTCACATAAATCATATTTATCTATAACTTTACCTAACATTTCAGCTACCAATTTTAATACAATTGCATTCGCTTCCAAGTCACCATCATAGTGCAGAATTGAGTCAACGGCTAATACGCCTAAGGTTGAATTATTGTGCATTATGGGAACAGCAATATAGGCAATAGGCGTTTCTTGCAGTAAAGCCCTTGGTGTGACTTTCCCTTGATAATTAGCAACTGCGCTGATATCAGGGATAAGTGCAGATTTACCAGTGTCAAATACGTCGCCTGTGATACCTTCGCAAACCTCATATTTACCTTTACATTTTTCTATATCAGAAAGATTATAGGAATACTTAATTTGTAATTGCTGTGAAAAGTCGTTCCAAAGAAATATGCGCCCACGATTTAAATGCAAAAGTTGGGATAACATTTTCAGAGTATCTTCTAAAACAAGCTCAGGATTGCCCGTTTCTTTTAAAAGTTTTTTTTGAGCTAATAGCTCCTTTATGACTCTGGTATAATAGCTTTCAGGAAATTTTTTGTTAGACATCATATGACTCCTTGCGCATCAAAATTCTATATCTTTCTAATTAGCAAGTGATGCGCCAACTATTAAGTGCATAAATAACAATAGGTTAAGACATGCTGCATTGTTGCTAATGCATTCGTGTTGGGCAATGTTGTGGGAGAAACTACAATTTGTATCAATGGTAGCCTTCCTCAGCTAATACCGTTTTTATCACTGGATCACTCAATAGAGTTTCATAATGTTTTTGGCAATTATGCGGTAGTGTTAAACCCAATTTGTCAGCCCAGAATTCTACATAAAATAACGCTGAATCAGAAATATTAAACGGACTGTCAGGTCGCCAACTTTCAAGGTGGTGATTTAAGACAGTAAAACATTCAGAGATAATTTCATTCCCCCGAGTTTTAACTCTTTCAATATTACATTCCTCGTCTAGATAGCTATCCGGAGTAAATATTCTGGTAAAACCTTGGCCATGAAGTGTGTTTACGACATATGCCATGACTTCAATGGCGAAACTCGCTTGTATTGCATCTCTTGGTAACAATCCTGATTTAGGATGAGAAGCTGCTAGGTAGTAAGCAATTGACTGGTATTCCGTAAATACTGTGCCGTCATCTAATACCAATGTTGGAATCGTACCCTTAGGGTTTATGGACAAGTATTCTGGTGTTCGATTTTGCCCCTTGGGGATATTGATGATGTAAACTTCAAACAAGAGTTCCAGCTTTTCAAGAATAATATGTAATCCGGTAGAGCAACTACCTGGGGCCATATAAAACTTCATGGTCATTACTTTTTATTACCACCCATGCACATCGGAGACTCTGGTAGCACTCCATGACGTTTTTCATATTCGCTTTCTGTTAGTGTGTGTAAGGCGACCGCATGTACACCATTTTTCATTTCTTCAGCGAGTAAACTATAGATATATTGATGACGTTTCAATAAAGATAAGCCTTCAAATTGATTCGATACCATAGTGATCTTAAAATGCGACTCGGCGCCAGCAGGAACGTTGTGCATATGGCTCTCATTTGTTACCTCAAAGAACTTCGGATTAAGGGCTTTAGATAATTTATCTTGTATTAGGTTTTGTGTTTTCATTGCAAAAAATCATTACCATATTTTTGCTTATGCTTTAGGAGATAAGCGTCGAGAATTTCCTGCTCATCATTTAGGGTTTGTAACAGCTCTGCTTTAATCTCAGGATCCATCATATTTTCTATTGCACTATATTCCATTGTCATTCCAAAAAAGGTTATATCCACCATTTGTATCTCCTTAGAACTTAATGCTGTATTTCCATGCCTCTGAAAATTGAACAGCGTTTGTACACGTCTAGATTGGGTTCTACTTGTTTATGTTGACAGTATTTGGCGACTAGCTTACTCAGTCCTTTGATATCTCTACCTGTGGCTGTTGGGAAGAGAATGACTAGGTTTTCAATTAACGCTTTACTAACTTTTAACTCAAACTGCTGTGACATTACTGTCCATATTTTTCGCCGATCTTGCTCGTCAGGTGACAAATATTTTATGATAGCTATGCAGCGTGATGTGATGGCTTCATCAATATCATCTACTCTATTGGTAGTTAAAAACAATAGGCCATTAAAGTATTCTAAAACTCGCAAAAAGACACCAACAACAGCGTTGGAAGCAATATTGTCATCTCTACGCTTAATATAAACATCAGCTTCATCGATAAGCATGACTGCTCCCCAACGCTGTGCTCGGGTAAGAGTATCCTTTAAGGCTTTTTCCATTTCCGCGACATTTAGACCGAGTTGGCCGGAATGTACACGATATAAAGGGCGCTGAATAATTTCGGAGTAAACTTCTGCAGTTAGGGTTTTTCCGACACCAGGAGGACCCGCACACAATACAGTCGTACCTCCCGACTTACCTGCCACAATATCATCCATTAGCACATCCATTTCAGCGGTTAGTATATCGATGAGATCCGTTTGTTCTTCTGGTAAAATAAGTTTTTGTTTAAGCCCTGGCTGATACTCATAGAGTTGCATATCTTCGACACTTACCCACACGTGGTGGTGTAATTCAAGATGAAACATCAAAATATAAGCATGGACGGGAAGCTGAGTAAATAAACCTTCAGGAATGTTAGCTTGTTCTTTTTCAGCTTCGTCATCTAATTCATAGCGTGTACTATTTGCTGCTTTCCGTATATATTTTCCCAATACATCGCCAGAAGTCTCTATTGTGAGTATACGTTCACTTAGTATGCTTTCGTCATTAACTAAACGGGTGGGACTGCCATCTGATGACAGTACAACAATATTCTTTCGTGACCAGTCCGTATTTCTATGAGTCGCCGTAGGGTCCTCTGCAAAATAGCCTATGCCCTTGGCAGAAAATTGTTTTCCGTATTTTGATCGCCAATCAAAATATCTCTTTTCTACGGCATCATAGGCATCGATTAACTCTTGAGTTTCCTTTATATACCCTTTTTCTGCAAGGATTTCACTGATAGTGTGATTTACAATATCTTTGCTGCGTATCGTAATGGTTTTGGTCGCTAGTTTGGCCTTAGCATTGGCCTTAAGCTCTATCATAAGCTTAGCGGTTTCCTCTTCACCACCCGGAGTGAAATCTAATCGCGAGACTACGTAGGCTAAGGCTTTGTCGTTTCCATTTGCAGTAAATAGCCAACCTCGAATCGCTCCCTTTGCCAAATAACGTGCCATTTCTGGTACTAGGCTTTCCAGGTCGTCGGGGCCAAATCGATCTAAGTTTTCGTTTACAGCTTTTTGTAAAGTTGAAAGTTGGGCTGAACGCGATTCCATTTCTGGTCCAGCTTTGTCATATAAATCTTTCAGATAGCAAACTTGTTGTGAAGAGAGCTCAGTAAATAGCACTTCCACTTTGTCGCCAAATCGTAGTTGGTCCTGCAAAGAAGTAAAATTTGGAAATTCATTGAGAAAACTATTTATATAAGGACGTTCTATTTCAAGTTTCATGTACTCAACCTAATTAATTTATATTACCAATTATCCCGTGTTCTCTTAGCATGGCTTTAAAGCTTTTCATCACTGGACGAGAAATCATGGTTTCTGCATACAATCGTTGCTCATAAATCTTAGTTTTTAATTCTTCGCTAAGATATAGACGTGCTGTATCTATTAAATGATGAATATCATTTCCGAGAAATATTCCATCTTGAGTTTTCGTAGTGTCATAAATAATTGTCATTACATGTTTTTCTTCAGGAAACATTTTGCATTTTCCGTCAAGGATTTTTAGCATAACTGTTGTTATGCAGTCTATTTCAATGGGACTAAATTTATAGCTTTGAACCCATTGATTGACTGGTGGAAAACTTTCTATACTTACCATTTTGTTTCCTTACGCCAATTATTTCTTGGTCTTTACCCAGTGTATATCGAAACTGATCAATCTCTATATGTGCTGTTGATTAAGTGTAGAACTGTTGTAATAATCCAATAGAGATGACTCAATTTCTTCCCAGGTATAATCCGAAATAGGGGTAATTCCCTTGGCAATCAATTTGTCTGCTGGGCCGTCGCCAATTTTTGCAACAAATACTGCTGCACAATCAGCAATTGTTTTTAATATTTTCTGCAATGCAGACTTGTCACCATGTTGTCCATGGCAATAGTGATCAACATTACGTTTCTCTCTAAACCAACATCCCTCAGCATCAACTTCGTATATCCAGAATAGTTTTGCATGTCCAAAATGCTCATTAATAGCCATGCCATCCTTGCTAGCGACTGCTATACGTAAAGGTTTCATCGAAACTCCTTAAATAAAAAAGCCAGATACGACGGAGAGGTAATCGTATCTGGCAAATAGTGTTAAGCGTTGGCAGTTCGCTTTTTACAAAAAGCTCTTAGATATTTCAAAATTGGCGCAGTTGAAGAGAGTTCCAATGCAGAAAAGCCATCATATGTCTCTATTAGTGGGTCGGCACCAGCTTCAACTAATGTTTTAACTACCTCAAACTTGCCGCTAGATGCTGCATAACTTAAACAAGTCGCTCCATTAACATTCTGGTGATTTAGGTTAGTGGTGGAAAATATCAGGGTTTTAACCACATACAGTTTATTACTAACGCATGCAAACCATAAGGCTATATTTTCATCATCATTAACTAAATCGGCATCGACACCTCGGCTCAGAAGTGCTGTCACTTTATTTAGATTGCCTTCAGCTGCTGCCTCCATAAGTGGTGTATTGCCATTACCAATTCGGTCTTTCAAATTGAAAGGATCGAATCCTTTATTAACCAACCACGCAGAAACCGGGTCCGTTATATTTTGAGAGCTATTCTGTGAATCCCACTTTTTCCACGCGGTAAATCCACCAACAAGGTTATAAACATTATTGAAACCAAGCTTTGTAATAAAAGTGGAAAGATCTTTACTGCTATTTCCTAAATAACAATAGATTAATATATTTTCTTGTTTATTTTTCTTTCTTATCAATTTCTCGATAGCAAAATCATTTGCAGGAACCGCGTTTGGTATATGTTCATTGTTAAATGAATTTAAATCACGCATGTCAAATATGGTGATTGGTCCTTCTGCAATTAATTCATCAAGTTGAGCTGGTTCAATATTTTTGTAAGACATTACATAAATCCATTTTGTGATTTATTAACATTACTCAAAGTTTATACCACTCTGTAAAAATGGCTTAAGTTATTGATTAATTAAAGTTGTTGTACACAACAGGGTGAATGTTATTTGTTGTCTTTGCGACAAACAAAACAAAAACGGTGTATTAAAAATTTAAATGTAGTGTTTGATACGCTAATTTAGTTCGGTAAACCATTGGTTTTCTTTTACATTAGTCCATTCATAGTTTGTGGTTTATTTCTTGCTCTGTGAGATATTGCTTTAACAAGTATCAGTTCATATCGACAAAAGTAGAGGAGGAATATATGTCAATTGATGCAATAAAATCTTTTTCTGATAAAGCTAAGACGGATTCAGATTTAGGTGAAAAATTAATTGCCTGCGAAAAGGTGAGAGACATGCTTACATTGGCTAAAGACAGTGGGTTTAGTTTTGATGAGGATACATTGTACCCACCTAATGAACCACAATTTACCGCTGATCAATTGTCTGAAAAATTAGGCAAAGCCTTATTACGCGCTTAAATGCCCCGCCACTGATTCACTATTTTTGAGTCAGTGGCTACCATTATTATGTCAAATCAATTACAAATAAAAATAAATTCCCCCTTCAAGGATGGTTCTCTAGCGCTTTATGAGAATTTTATAGATATAGCGGAATGTAATAGCCTTTACACTGATATTTTATCTAAGAATCATTGGAATAACGCAAAATACACCGTG
>Ga0316207_10003690_pt1 | contig 13999 bp, 11 predicted proteins | sample 6weekpyrite_MG_FD_204943 | JGI IMG/M metagenome (GOLD analysis project Ga0316207, IMG submission 204943) | Microbial mat bacterial communities from mineral coupon in-situ incubated in ocean water Damariscotta River, Maine, United States -... | ecosystem: Environmental > Aquatic > Marine >... | reverse complement strand
GTTGCACTAATTCGTGTGTCGCGTGATAAACCCGCACCATTGACCATTTTCAATTCTTCACCATTAAGCTTGTGTTTGTCCAGCCACCACTTGATGACGTCAATACCCTTCTCTGTCGTACCGGGTGGCTCAAAAGAATGAGCACCCAGGGTTAACAGCAACTGGCGTGTCATCACATTATTACTGAACTTATTAATGAAACGTACAACCTCTGCAAGACTGATAGAAGCTTCACTAATAACAAGAGAGGTATCTTTGGGCAGCTTGCGTTTTTCAATCGATCCTGAAAATTCACCGCCAAGTTGTTGCCATAAAGGGAGAAAGTAATGCTGAAAGTGATCTTCAGCATCTGTGACACGCCGGTATAATACGCGCTTGTCACAGGCACTGGCATAGCGGCCCGAGAAGTTTACGTTTAATACACCTTTCACGATTTTCGTATCCAGCGACAAGCGCTTTTTCCATGCACCGCAACGACCGTTTACCAGTTTCACGTTATTATTTATTTTTAACTTGGGCGACGACGGAAAAGGAACTATATCAATCTGTTTGTTACGCGACGAAAAATGAAACTCTGTGGCCTGAAAACCAACTAACAGTGCATTTGGGCCCACGTTATAAGTCCGATAGGGCTGATTATCAAACGCATTGTAGTCGACGGGCTCAGGATCAAAATAGGTATTATCAAAATAGACATTACCCGTAATGGCGTGAACGCCAAATATTTTAATACGATTAAGCAGCAACCAAAACCGTTCTGGCGTTAAATAAGGGTCGCCTTTACCATGAAAATATAAATCACCATTCAAGGTATTATTGCTAAGCTTTCCAGTATAATAGACTTCCGTTGTCCAGCGATAACCCGGACCCAACAAATCCAGCGAGGCAGCTGTCGTAAGCAATTTAATAACAGATGCTGGATTGAGCGGTTGCTCTGCCTGAAAAGAGACGACAGGTGTTGATGAATCGACAGCATTAATGTAGAGACCAATGCCGTCAGTGGTAAAATCGTTTGCTTTAATGGCTGCTGCTAATGCTCCGGGTAGATTTGTGGCCGAATGGCCCTTACTGGTAAAAATAAAACACCACAATAAACAACCATGAATCAACAATTTTATCAGTTTTTTAATAGACATATTCATTCATTTTACTTACTCGTACCGCTCGTGTGCAAACGAGAAATTTAATAATGCTTACAATTGTAGTACCAGGAGATAGAATCTGATTAATCCATCAAGATCATATTTGGGGCATATTCGAGGCCTTGTTTCGTGTTCTTTTCTGAAATAATTCAGTTTTAAATGAAAGCTAAGCACCGAACAAGACTTGACCCTAGTATGTACGAATCCAGTTGTGCATAGCGCACTCAAGCACATTGAGGTCTAGGGCTTCTTGTGCCACTGACTTATTGCCAATTATTACTGCATCAATAACATCCTTTTTTAATTATAGGTCGTACTTTCATTGCCCTTGTTTATCCTCTTCTAAAGAATATGATAATTTGTCATTTAAGTACGGAATAGTCTAAAAACTCAACTAAATAAAAACTGGTTCAATATATTTGACACTATATAAATAAGATAATATTGTATAAAATTTAGCAAGATATTTGATTATAATTAAATACAGAAAATATTATCAATCTAGAAAATCGAGACCAATCATACGAATTTTTCGAATAGTAAAATATTAGAAATAAACTCCTTCCTAGGACTAATTTAAAAATTAATTTTTACTTTCATATATAAAATGCAATTACTGCAGAGATTATCCCAACCCCATCGTACAACCTATGACTCAACGTATTACTCCCATACCAAGCATGCGCTGTTTTAAACAAATATTTACAAACAAACCACGGAATAATAAAACCCAAAGCAATAACGACCGCGAATAAACTCCAAAACGGAATAATATTTATTAATAATATACTTACATTTCCTCCAATTGATCCCATAACAACAGCGACGCAAAGTGCTGCTAAGTGAGCTTCATTGGACGGCAAATGAATCCCCTTATTTTTATCCACCACATCATGGTTATCACTCATTGTTTTTCCTTTTTCATAGAAAATTATAGCTATTTAGCATGATGGCTACTCTCAACTTAGCATCATTCGGCTCTGGCACCTTTTAGGGACATTTAAACTAAAATCATCAAGGTCTGTTTATCGTGCCGCCTGGCCAAAGGAAATTTTCAAAGTTGAAGTAGTTTATCCTTCTAATTGTCAAATCAATTAAAGCTCAATTTTTTTTCATTGCCATATCGATTCTACACTGTTAAATAAGTCAATTTACTTTTTAAATATTGGCGATAAATACCATAAACACTCCACTACCAAACTAACTCTAACCGTTGTCAGCTTTCAGCATAATTTCATAGTGTAAATCTTCATCAATATCAACTTGATCCAGCTTTTTTATTTTCCATTTATTATATTTAATTCCTACAACAGATGGCTCTACATTCATTAAGTCTTCAAGCCATTTTTCGCTAGAAACAAGCATCCCTTCCAAATTCGAATTCGTAAAATCAGATCCAGCGTAGTCTTTAGCTCTTGAAAATTTCGCTCCAGTTAAATTTTTCACATTTACAAATTTAGTTTTGAGACATACACAACCGGAAAGATTAACTCCACTAAGGCGTGAATTTGTAAAATCCACGTCACCTAAAAAGGCGCTTTGAAAAACTGTATCGGTAAGATCAGAGTCTTTAATGGAGGAACCTGTTAAATGTATATTGGATAGATCTGTAGAGGCCAATACACTTCCATCAAGCACTGACCTACTAAAATCTGGAAATTCAGCAATAACATCAACTAGCTTCACATTTGAGCTGTACAAACTCAACAACAGTTGTCCTCTTTCTGGACTCATGTCTTTATAGTTTAGTTTAGGGCCTTGCGCTGTTGGCAATACGCCCATTCCTTGTAACATTACGTACAAAAAAGTTTGCTCTAACTCTTCAGCCTCATATTTATCACCTTCATTCCCAATGCTCAAGGCCGAAGAAGAGTCTCTTGGCAACTCAAGAAACCTATATGGCCTCAGTGACCGGGATAACGCCACAATTCGTCCCTTAGTGTACTTTGACACAATAACTTTATCGTTTTTTTCATCTCCTTCCTCATCCTCATCTATATCAAATTGGATCTTCGTTTCTACGACATCTGTTTGTTTTTTCGTTTTACCAGCACTATCTATTTCTCTTTGTATTTGCTCTAGTATACTAGTTAATTCAAAAATTAAGCTGGCTCTGCGCTCCGCTTCAATTAAGTAATTTTGAGTGTCTATTCTAATATTTTGTTGCTCTAACAAATAATTTGCACGAATAGCAACCAATAAACCTAGTAAAGCTACTATTCCAACACCACCAATGAGTATAGAACTTGGTGAAAATATTTTAATAATAATAGACTTATAAATCGCTAATTTCTTTTCTCGACTATCTCGATACTTATTGAATGTAAAGTATAGATTTTGAAGAATTGATATTAATCTATGTTCCTGCTCTAAAAGCAACACTTCAACATCATCGACTCTCTTCTCTACTGATGCTCTCATGTTAATGCGGTATCCTTATATCTTAAAACACCCTGGGCTTTACTCCACAGGGTGCCTAAAATAAATAACTGAGAATTTAACAAACACTTGTCAACAATTATCATTTTTCTTTTTTAGCTTCCCTAGCCCGCTCCTTTTTATCAATATCATCCTGAACGGATGAATACACTTTATTTGGCATGTTTTCTTTTTGTGCAGCCTCAAGCAGAGCTTCACGTTGCTTGTCAGCTTCCTCATCAGCATATAAGCCTAAGGAAAAAACAATAAATGCTACAAACAAAATACTCTTTATTTTCATCATACCTCTCCTTTTTATATTAATAATGTTACCTACACTATTTCGATTTCACTTACATTTTAATAGCTTAGACTAAATCTTATACAAACTTATATTCCTCCCAAACTAAAAATTTCAATTCAATACAAATTACTAACAAATAATTTACGAATTACTGACAATTCAATTAAGAAGCAATTAAACACTTCAAACATTAAGAGCCAATAAACATCATGAAACCACGATTTAAAAATTGACAATATTCAAGTAATCTCAAACAACTATAATTACTTCGAAAACTTTATCTTATTATAAATTCTAAAAAGTCATAGCTATTCCCGCAGAAAACTGCTCGCCTTCATTAAAATTTGGAGCCCCAGATCCATTCTCATACTTAAATTCGAACGGTATGTTTTCTACTATATTTAGTCTAAAAGCAGCCTCTAGCTTATAATAGATTTCTGAGTTTACAAAATCATACCAGCCCCTGATACCCGGTATAAAGTTAAACAAATTTGAATCGTTACCAAACTTCCCCCTTATGTCTATTTTCGTTCTTATCAATTCACTATCAGGCTCCTCTTCGCTTTCATCAGTCGCCCCTCCCGCTTCTACTGTTCTTTCATCCGTTTTAAATTTATACCCTGCCTGAAGAAAAATACCAATTCTTGGACCATTCAATCCATATCTAGGCTTTCCATTCCTAGACTTTCCCACAGGAAAATAACCAACTTCACCAAGCAGGTTTACATCTTCAATATTTCTATCTGTTTCAACACCAACTGCAAAAGGAATTACTGAAAACATACATTCTGAACATGTACGCTTACCTGTATTAGGATCATCAACCTCTTTCATGATAGTCTTATGGCCCTGTAATTTAGCGATTAACCCATTAAATGAGTCATCCCCCCCAGTTTGAAGTTCAATATTGGGTGATAAATCAGTAAATCCTAACGAATCTGATCTATAAATATCATTTTTCGGCATATGTTTAATGACATATGCAACAGCTTCCTTTTCAAGCTCCGTTCTAACAGCAGCAATAGAAATTTCAGTAATAGATTTATTCTCTGCGGCTGGAATATTTGCCAACAATACAAAATAAAGTGAAATAAATCCTAAAACTCTAATGATTCTCACAAGGTTTCTCCTATCAATTTAGGAACCAGAGTATTTATGTTCATATCAGCCCATTTTTTGGGCCAATTTGTACATTTTTTTTTATCATGGCCCGCGTTGACAAGATCTCTTATCATAACCCCCTTAAATAAACGCTTACTAGTAGAGATTCCATACCCATCATCATCGGGTAAAACATCTGAAAAAGTTGTTTTATATGAAGGTGCATCATCATAAACTGCAAAACTTTTTAAATGTCTCACCATCAGTTTTTTTGCTTGATCTAAAGTATACACATTTCCTCCTTGTTAAATACAAAAACCACATAGCAATATGCACAATTATATCGGCTACTCAATTTCTTTATAACGCTCTTCCATAGTTCCCATATTCTCTTAAAATAACCCTCTTTCATTCTCCAGAAACTCTCTCTTTTAAAGGCATTCCTTTTTTCATAATAATCTTTTTGCATAATTTTTATTTTGTGCTAAAGCAGTGACTGAACAGACTGACCCAAGACAACTTTCCCAGCATAATCCTGGAACTTCTACTTCGTTTGCTTTAAAAAGGAATATTAACGTCAAGAAGGTTATGAACTTCAATTCATCAACTGTTTTCGAAAAGAGAAAATTTTCAAATATTCTCTTATTTTCTACTCTAATACGACAGGAAGCGCGGCAAACTTCTCGATTGATTGCTCTTCATCCCGCGTTATAAATCATATTGCAGCATTTAAAGTATTCCCCCATAGCAAATATACCACGCATCAAAAAAAGTTTGTCTCTCGTTATTTCTCTAATAGACAAATCTTCTTTCAACTGCTCCATTTTATGAGCTAATGGTTTACAATTAATAATAGAAACGTATTTTTAATTCAACCATTCGCCTCCAACTACAAATATATATTGATAGTTCTTTTATAAAGTGGCTTGCTGCCGTTACATTTTTTCTGAGAAGTAATAATTATCTAATACCACCGATTCAAAGAAAGAAAAAAATAGCCCTAGAAAAAAGAAAAAACACATACCAAATTAAAATTAAACTGAATCTCAATACACAATAATCTATGTCTTGAATTTTATAAAGTCCATCTTTTCATTTTGATATTTCACAAAATGAATTTATAGACCTGTCAGAACAAAGTTAATCGCAATTATCATCAAGTAATATAACTACCAAATAGAGAAATTTCTATCTCACTCTGATACATTACTTTGCATCCATGTTGCCTTTATATAAAGACTCAATCATATTTCAACACGATCACAGTTAATGATTATTTTTATCTTTGTTTACTTTATCTATTACATATCTTTTAAAATAGTACTAAATGGAGCATTCTTTATAATAAAATCAATAATATATGCCACCATGTTTGTGGATACAAAATATTAGCCTGATTGGAATACACATAAATTAGGCATATGTACTAAAACAGTTATTCGTAATTTTGTAACTTCAATTGAAAGGATTACTAGACATACAAACAGTAATTGTTCGCATGATGAAAAAAATCACAACATCCCTTTTCCTCTCCCCCGAGGATATTTTTATTATTTTTTTTAAAAATTAGCGAATATCCATTTCGCTTGCTGTGAAGTAAAACACAATTTTTAATAAATGAAAATAGTTTTATCGCACTATAACAATATATTTTTTAATGTCACTAAGTTCATCGCTCATTGATTAAACTTTATATACAACTTCAACGAAAAAATTAATTGAACAATTTAGTAAAGATTTGAATTAGTAAAAGCAATGATCAATTGAAAAAGTACCCAATAGTGAATACTGGGTTTAGGCAGGTGTGAAAAAGACAACGGCGAAGATTAAGAGCTACCCAAAGGATGGTTAGACAATAAATTTAACCGTACTTTATTTATATTTCTCAATACACCTACACCACACATTAGAAGCAACATGCTACAAATAAAGAAACAGGGGTCAGACACAGGGGGCTGGTCTTGTTCTGTGCCTATTTCACTAATGGTCACACGATAACTGCTTCATAACCATTAATTTTCGGTTCTGACCACTCGAGTATGAATCAGGTTTAAAACGATGTAGCTGCATAATCCCATCAGGTAAGTTACGTTCTGAACAACATTGGCTTTAAGACTCCCTCGATAAACATGCCCCACGCATTTGTGCTTGCGATTAAATCGTTGAGCATATAGGCCATTCAATTACCTCATACCCAGGGATAAATTACTTTTTGGGCTATCAACCAATAAATGGTAATGATTGTCCATTAAACAAAACGCTTCGGAAGATTAAACTGCACGACCGCATTCAGTAATGGAAGTTTACTGACAATAAAGTCGCGTTCATAAATTTTACTGTCTTTCGTCGGCGCTATAGTCGCCAATCCTAAAAAACTTAAACCCCTTTCCATCGTGCGTAAAGTATAGCAATGGCGTACACGATCTTCTACGGACGTATAAGAATCTGACTCGACCTCATTCACTACAGCAGGAAAAGCACGTAAAAAACAATCTTCATAAAATGTATGAGGACGTGGCGCGTCTCCATAACAGGTCAGTAAATACAACGTGTATAAAAATGAATCTTGAATGATTTTAAACTCAGGATATCTATCTACATAACCCCAGTTGTATTCACGAACAAAACTGGTAAAAAGTTTGAGATAGATCGCTGCATAGTTTTTACGCTTGAGCCAATCTCTACACTCACGACTAAGAATATAGCGGCCCTTATATTTACGGATTAACCCTGCGAGGTCACCCACCAGCCGAGTTATGTTCAACTCCTGAAAATCTTCTTCTTTATTAATTTTTCCAACACGATTTTTTAAACCCTCTTCACCTAAATATTGCATCGCAATATCCTTACTGAGTTGCCGGGGCAGATTTCCTCTCGCCGTCGGTTTGACACCTTGCTCACCAAAACCTTCAGCCATGGCAATAAAGAGTGAGAGAATCGGCGCACTAAATTCCATGGCTTGTGGTTCAAAAAAGCGTATCAGCTGAGGCGATTCAAAAGGAAAATACAAAAAATTATATATTTGCTCCGACGACAATCCATGAAAATCCGTCTGTGCCGCCTGATTACGCTGTTCTACCATCTGATCTAGATGAACTTGCGCTTCGTCCAAAGAATCAAAATTCATATCTTCCAACGCCTGTTTTAATTCATTGTTTAATTCTTTTGCTTTGCTCGAAGCAGTCTCATGTTCCTGGCTTGCCAGGCAACACTGTTTGTATTTTTTACCACTACCACATGGGCAAGGATCGTTACGGCCTGTTTTTGATTTGTTCATATAATTTTCCAGCTTATGGGAGACGTAATCAGCGCATATCAGAATGCGGATCAGACGTGACTTATTGATAAATCAATCTCAACTTATCCCGCAATGCCTTACTCGCCATCCTTCTCTCTTCAATTTTTCTGACAGCAACACTTAATGCTGATAAATTACGTTCAGCCTTTTTCGCTACGCTTGTTATAGAAATTCAGTCGGGCAATTTTCTATCATCAAAAACAGTCGGCTTTCCCACAAGGGAAGCGAGGCTAAATTTATCCAAGATACAATGCAAGCATGCTCGTACTAACTAAAACATCTGCCTATAATGCCTCCAACGCCTCCAGCCACGTGTTAAAACCAGCACACTTTTGTCGTAAAACTTCCAGGCCTATTTCTTTGGCAATATTTGGTCCGTGGACTGTTTTAATATATTGTGCTTTTTCCAATAAACGTTTCGATGGTGCTGTTTGAGGTGAGTCGTTAATTTTTTCAGGATCATCATTAAATTGACGGAGTATCTCGGCCGCCCACTCAGCCAGACCATTTTCATTAATATTATTCTCGATTGCTTCTGGCAAAGAAAAGAGTAAACCTTCAAATTCATGCATCTGAACATACGGTATAACTCGATCTTGCAATGGAGCAGCAACGGAATCACCTATTTTCTGCTCTAATGACGTTTTATTTTCAACATTATCTTTGCCTTTAAAACCGTAAAAATCATAGAGTGTGGTAACTTTATCAAAGCTATTCGCCAGCTTGTTCAAATCTTTTTTGACTCTTGCCAAAGATACATCACCACCTTTGCTGCCCAATAGCACAGGTACAGCATATATGTCACGGGATTGTAAATAAGGCACGATGACAATTTCAACAAAACGTTCTTCTGTTTGACCTTCAACGGATATAGCGAGTCTTACCATTGTGGGCGACCGCCGATTAAATTCTTAGCCCAAATATCCCCCATCCCATACTCTTCTAGCCATTGTGTTAACTGTGTTTTGTCGGGGCGGCTAAATTTAGAAACACCATTTTCTGCGTCAACCACAATAAAATCTTCGGGTGCAAAATGATTCGCAAATGCAACTGACTGCGTGGAACAGATAACCTGTGTATTTTTTGCTGTCGCGTTAATGATGTCAGCCAGCACGCTTAGGGCTGCCGGATGCAAACCCAATTCCGGTTCGTCAATGATAATCGTATCCGGCCTACGAGCAGCAGGTTGCATAAACAACGTCGCTAAACAAATAAAACGGGCTGTTCCATCTGAAAGCACATTGGCGCTAAAGGGTGATTCATGTTTGGTATGTGTCCAACGCAGCAGTATATTCTCGTCACCTTTCTCACCGCTGGGCTGAAGATAAAAATCATGAAAAAATGGGGCTACCGACTGAACCGCAGCGACAATTTGTTGATAAGACTGTCTGTAGTTTTCGTCGTTGCTGGTTTTAAGGTCATAAAGAAACGGCGCTATATTTGCTGCGTCTTTTTCCAGAAAATAATTGTTGACCAATTTGTTGGTTTTCTTAAATCGTGCCTGGCTGCTGGTATCGTGAAAGTGATATACACGACATTTTTCCAAATATTCTTTGGTATATTTTTTAACATAGTCACTGTCAGCAGACACACCTGATACAAAACCGCTTTCGCCTTTCTTAGGGTATAAATTCCAAGATTTTTGCGATGAGTTAATTTCACAGTATTCTTTACTGAAGACCAATGAATCGTCATCCAGATTCGGGGAAAACTCTACATGGTAGCTATTCATTCCGACTTCCAAATCAAATATCATCTGGCTCGTGTGTTTTGTACCAAAATGAAAGAAACGTTCAGCACCCCCCTCGGTCTCAATATAGTTTTTTAGCTTACCTTGTGATAATTGACTTAATAAGGTAAACAAGGAAATCAGGTTTGTTTTACCGGCACCATTCGCGCCAATCAATATATTGACATTTGACATGAGCAAATCTAACTTGGCAATGGATTTAAAACCTTCGACTTGGATGTGCTTCAGGTTGCTACTTTCTTCCAACATATTCATTTCCTATAGACTAAATACCTAGACAATAACGCTATCTTCCTGAGCAGAAATGCCACTATTTATTACAACATATTCAACTCATATTCTTTATCGCTTTCAGTTACTCTATTATTCTAGCTGATTCCTTCTTTCTGCCTTTTTTAACCGCTTTTGTTTTTGTCGACAGTTTTTCGCGTTCGGCCTTTATCTTCGCCAACAGCGCTTCAGCACAATTCTCACCAGAAATGAGATCTGGGTTTTGTTCTCGCCAGTCGGCAGTGAGTTCTCCACGGAAGGCTTTGGCGAGGATGGATTGGGTGAGGTTGTTGACGCGTTTTTGGGCGTCTTTGACACGTTGTTCTATTTGGTCGGCAAAGGTGAAGTATTGTTCGACGCGGCGGACTATTTCGCTTTGTTCTTCTATTGGTGGTAATCCTATAGGCAAACTATTTAAAGCACCTTGAGTTAATTTTGCTCTACCAGTGGTTCCTGATAACCAAGGAATAACGTGATAATACATTAAGGCATAACATAAAAAGTCGTTTGCATCTTGAGTTGGCGCTCTAAGTACATGAACATGATTATTAACCCAACATTTTCCAGTATAGCGATAAGCAATTGGTTTTACTCGACCATAGAATGTTTCATCTTCGGTAACCAAAACCAAGTCATCATCAAATAAATATTCATCCACACGATCAACTTCACCGTTTGCTCCGAAATATGGATACAAACCTTTTGCAGAGCTGCGATGTTCTTTTTTCACTGGAATTCTAATTTGATCGAGACATTCTGCAAATTGGGAAACACTGACAATAGCCCAGTTAGACGGAAACTCGACAACCGTCGTTTCTAAATCAGGAAGTAGTGGTTCTCTAAACTTTTTAACCCGTTTATGCTTACCATCCGCTATTAGTTTATTCTGCTCTTTTTCAAAAGTTTCACGCCGTTCCTTTAGCCACTTTTCAAGAACAGATGCGCCGTCTTCCAATTGTGAATTTTCTTTCCTCCACTCCTCCGTCAATTTCCCGCTCACGGCGGCGGCGAGGACGGATTGGCGGAAGCGTTTTAGGATAGTGGGGATTGTGTCGAGGCGGGTTTTTAGGGTGTCTACCTGCGCCAGTAGTTCATCTAGTTTGGTTGCGATTTGTTTTTGTTCGGCTAGGGGGAGTAGCAAAAAAGGGAGTTTCTTTGCATTTGCTCCAGAAAGCTCTTTAAACGTTGTTCCACTACCTCTACTTTCCGCTAGATCACGAATGCTTCGTAAGAAATAGTAAGCGAATGAGGAGTCAACCTGTTCCGAAAAAATAAAACTCTTAAAACCTTGGTTAGTTGAAATTGCGTTATTTGCTACAGCGACATAACCAATAGGCGCTCTACTACTAAATAATACAGCGCCTTTGGGCATCAGCTTAGCTGAACTGGTATCGAGGCCCTTTTGAGACAAGTCTCTTTTGCCAAGAGAAATGTATTTATTTTTGTACTTTGTTAAATCAGCTGGAGTTAACCAGGGAATAGCGGTTCCGGGTTCAGAAAAATTAGAAGTATCTGCCGCTTTAGGAGTACCACCTGCAACTACATCAGCAATTGCGCCAACCTCAATTTCAAACCAATTCGTTGGAATATTTTGGAATATCACGCTTTAGACTCCAATCCCAATACATCAACCAATAACTTTCGCTGCACTTCCGATTGATCCCCTGCTCCCAGCTCCACCATTAACCCATCCAACTCGCGCAAAGCTTCAGTTAACTCCGCCATCGCCTCTGCAGCCAATACATCTGGCTCAGGCAAATTCGCTGCATCAACACTGTCTTCATCTTTAATCCAGCTGATATCCAATGAGTCACCTTTTTGGTCATGGATATATTCCCGAGAAAAATTTCTCCAACGACTATTTTCCAAATCTTGTTTATCTTCAGGTTCCATACTGCCAATTGCTCCTGCATTGCCAGCACTTCCACCATCCATGGCGGTCGTAAACTCCCAATTACCCTCAGTCCGCTTACTGGTTCCATCCGGTTTTTTACCAAACACTTTCTCAAACGGTTTTAAATGTGCTTCACCAAATGGAGTACGTTTACCAAAGTTAGGCATATTGGTTCGTAAATCATATACCCAAACGTTTTTGGTGCAGTTTTCTTCCTGCTCCGGTTTTTTTGCCGTACCTTTGGTAAAAAATAAGACATTGGTTTTTACCCCTGCCGCATAAAAAATGCCGGTGGGTAAACGTAAAATAGTGTGCAGGTTGCATTTGTGCATTAAGTCGCGGCGAATGTCTGCTCCAACGCCGGCTTCGAATAACACATTGTCAGGCAAAACAATTGCGGCACGACCACCGGGCTTTAAGCCGCGATAAATGTGCTGTAAAAACGCCAGTTGTTTGTTGCTGGTGGGATAGGTTAAATCGTCACGAGTAATGCTGGCGTCGCCGCCTTTGGATGTGCCAAAGGGTGGGTTGGCTAAAATGATATCGGCTTTTGGCAAATTCGCGCCCGCTTGTCCCAGGGCATTTCCCAAATGCACAACCCCTTCTTCATCACCTTCCATGCCGTGTAATAGACAATTCATTAAGGCTAAGCGGCGGGTGTTTGGGACTAACTCGATACCGATGAAGGCTTTATTTTTTTGAAAGTTTTGTTGCTTTTTTGTCAGGTCGGAAAGCTCATCGGTTTGTTGTTTGATGTAAGTATCAGCAGCAATTAAAAAGCCAGCAGTGCCTGCTGCCGGATCTTGTATGGTTTCACCGGCTTGCGGTTTGATGCAATTCACCATGCTGTTGATTAACGAGCGCGGAGTAAAATATTGTCCGGCACCGGATTTGGTTTCGCTGGCGTTTTTTTCTAACAGGCCTTCGTATAAATCGCCCAGTCCGTCTCGTAATACGCTGAACCAGTCTATTTGTTCTAGGCTGTCGATGATTTGTTTTAAATGCCTTGGCTCACGCAGGCGGGTGTGTGCGTCGGTATAAATAGCCTGGATTAGCGGGTCTTCATGAATGGTATTGCCTTCGGTGTCTTTGCCGGTTGAGAGGATATATAAAATCCGTTTGTATTCACTGAGCAGGACTAATCCGTCTTTGTCGTTTAAATCTGTCCAACGGCAACCTTCAGGCAATGGATGGGTTTTTAACAAACCGGATTCGGTATTTTCATGCACCATTTTAATGAAGAGCAACAGAACGAGTTCGGTAACGTAATCACTGTAGTTGATGCCGTCGTCTCGTAATACGTCGCAGAGGTTCCAGAGTTTTTGTACGATGTTGTTGTTCATTTAACTGCAATTCTCATTTTTATTTGTCATTTTAATATGTTACTCGTGATTTAAAATTTCAATGTAAGCCGTGTAAGCAAACGCACGATTACGCTTTTGACCGGTGATTTCTTTTACAATACCGAGTTGTTGCTCTAAGGCATCCAGACTTTTTCCAACGGTAGCAGCGGTTAAACCGGTTAAGTCAATCAGCTTATTAATGCTCGCGACGGGATGCTCAAACAAGGCATCTAAAATATGATTAGCCGATCCAGATAAACGGCCTAATTCGATTAAACGCGTTTTATCTTTTTGCCTGAGGGCATTGAGTTGGCGTGCGGTATCCACCGCTTGATTCGCGGTTTCGGCTACTGCATCCACAAAAAACAATAACCAGGCTTCCCAGTCACCAGTAAGGCGAACCTGATTTAACCGCTCGTAATACGTTTGTCGATGTTTTTTAAAAAATACCGAAAGGTAAAGTAGTGGCTCATGGAGCA
>Ga0316207_10003689_pt1 | contig 14002 bp, 7 predicted proteins | sample 6weekpyrite_MG_FD_204943 | JGI IMG/M metagenome (GOLD analysis project Ga0316207, IMG submission 204943) | Microbial mat bacterial communities from mineral coupon in-situ incubated in ocean water Damariscotta River, Maine, United States -... | ecosystem: Environmental > Aquatic > Marine >... | reverse complement strand
GCAGCTTAGTAGTAATACCTATACTTTGTGGTAGTATCGAGTGAATAGCTGTGTAGGATGCACTTTAATAAAGCTAACAGGGCAGGGAGGTAATGAAATTATAATATTAAATAGGGATGGCCTTAATGGCTAAAAGCTAATGAGTAGTGATTTAAATGAATTAAAGCTACGCCTACGCGACTTCGCAGAAGCCCGTGATTGGGATCAATTCCACTCGCCAAAAAATCTCTCTATGGCTCTCAGTGCTGAAGTTGCCGAAATCGTTGAACATTTCCAGTGGCTCACTGAAGAACAAAGCAAAACCCTGCCTAAAGACAAACTCGCCGAAGTAGAAACCGAGTTAGCCGACACACTTATATATTTAATCCGGCTAGCCGATAAACTTGATATAGACCTGCTCAAAGCCGCACAAAGTAAGATTGAATTAAACGAACAAAAATATCCCGTAGATAAGGCAAAGGGAAACGCCAAAAAATACACGGAGCTAGACAACGAGTGATCGTATACGCTTCAACCAAAACTGAGTTTAGACAGGATGTCCTCAATAACCAGATTGAAGCACGCATCCTCGAGGCCTACCAACGCCACCTCGGCCACTCCACCAGCCAGTCAGAAATAGACTCATGGAAAAACTCCATGCAGTATATGAGCAATGCCCTCGAAGACAGTGGCATCCCCAATGACACAGGCGTGGCCATTGAATACAAAATTCCGCAAACCTCAAAACGCATCGACATTATTCTTACCGGCATTAATGAGCAAAGCAAAAGCACGGCAGTAATCGTCGAGCTCAAACAATGGTCAGATGCAGGCCTTACTGAAAAAGATGCCATCGTCACCACCTTTCTCGGTAGAGCAGAGCGTGAAGTCAATCATCCATCCTACCAGGCCTACACCTACGCAGCCCTGCTAGAAGACTTTAATGAAGCGGTGCAACAACAAAACATACAGCTCAAGCCCTGTGCCTATTTACACAATATGCTGGCAGACGATGTTATTAAACACACACGCTATGAGCCCTATCTAACAAAAGCCCCCACCTTTATAAGATCAGATGCCCAAAAGCTCACCGACTTTATCAAGCAATACATAAAACATGGCGATGCCGGCAAGGTCATGTTCGAAATAGACAATGGCAATATCCGGCCATCAAAGAACCTCGCCGATAAACTGCTCTCAATGCTGCAAGGCAATGAAGAGTTCTTTATGATAGATGATCAAAAGCTGGTGTATGAAACCGCCCTAAAGCTCGCGCAAACTTCCACAGTAAAGCAGAAGAACGTATTAATCGTAGAAGGCGGGCCAGGCACCGGCAAATCAGTGGTGGCCATAAACCTGCTAGTGCAACTCACCAATCAACGCCTGGTTACCCAATACATCACAAAAAACGCCGCCCCACGCGCCGTGTATGAAAGTGTGCTCACCGGCTCATTCACAAAAAGCCACATCTCAAACCTGTTTAGTGGCTCAGGTGCCTATACCAACACACAAGCCAACACCTTCGATGCCCTAATCGTAGATGAAGCCCACCGCCTCAACGAAAAATCCGGCATGTTTCAAAACCTCGGTGAAAATCAGATAAAAGAAATTATCCAGTCAGCAAAATTCAGCATCTTCTTTGTAGACGATGACCAACGTGTTACCTGGAAAGACATCGGCGAAAAACAGGAAATAGAAAACTGGGCCAAGAGTCTCGGCGCAAATGTACAAAAGCTAGAACTACAATCACAATTTAGGTGTAATGGTTCAGATGGCTACCTGGCGTGGCTAGATAATAGCCTGCAAATAAAACAAACTGCCAATGAAAACCTGCAAGGTATAGATTATGACTTTAAAGCGTACAACTCGCCCAGTGAGTTAAGAGACGCCATACTCAAAAAAAATAAAATTAATAATAAAGCCAGATTAGTCGCTGGTTATTGCTGGGACTGGAAAAGTAAAAAGCCAGAGAACAAAGCGCTTAAAGACATTGTTATAGAAGAATATGACTTCGCTATGCAATGGAACCTAATGACAGATGGTAACCTTTGGATTAAAAAACCAGAGTCAGTGAATGAAGTTGGCTGTATACATACCTGCCAGGGGCTAGAAGTAGATTACGTAGGCGTAATAATAGGTGATGACATCATTGTTAGAAATGGTGTGGTTATAATTCAACCAGAAAAACGCGCTAAAACAGATCAATCTTTAAAAGGTTATAAAAAAGCCTTAAAAGAAAATGCAGAAGAAGCAAATAAAAAAGCCGAAGCCATTATTAAAAACACCTACCGCACATTGATGACTCGCGGCCAAAAAGGCTGTTATATCTATTGCACAGATCCAGAAACCAATACCTATTTTGCAGAACAGGCTAAAGGCGTTATTGCAGAAGTAAGCAATCAACAAAAACAAGTAGAAGTAATTGAGCAACAGCAAACAGACCAAGTAAATGTCTCATCAGAAAAATACCCAGGCTTAAGTCTCAAGCTATTAAAACCAGAAAATGTAAAACCCTTTGAAAATGCCGTGCCTATTTATGACTTAGAGATTGCCGCAGGCCAGTTTAGTGAAGAGCAACAGTTGGATGAGTTTGCCAATGAAGTTGATTGGGTAGAACTGCCCGATTCATTCAGGCCACAACAAGGCCACTTTGTAGCCAGGGTAGTGGGTGAATCTATGAATAAACGCATACCCAATGGGGCCTGGTGTTTGTTTAAAGCAGACTCAGGTGGTAGCCGAAATAATAAAATTGTGGTGGTGCAGCATCGAGATATACAAGATGCAGATACCGGTGCCTCATATACCGTGAAGCGTTATAGCAGTGAGAAGGTGGGCGAGGGTGATGAGTGGTTGCATAGCATAATTGTATTGAAGCCTGAGAGTTATGTGGGTGGGTATGAAGATTTGGTGTTTGAGGGTGATGAGGCTGGTGAGTTGCGGGTGGTTGGTGAGTTTGTGGCCGTGATTTATGTTTAAAGAAAAATTAATTGAATTAATGTAAAGGATAAGTATGGCAGGTGAAGTTACAAATATTGCAGAAGTTGCAAATAAAGTGGCAGAAGATATTTTTCATTGGTTTAAGTGGGAAAAGATAGAAGTGATGGATGAAAACTTCAAATGTCATAAAGTTGAACAGCATAAAAAAACAGGTAAACGAAAAACCACTGAAAAGGTTTCACATACTCATCCAGTAGATGTCGTTTTTAGGTACTTTGATCCTTATTTGAATAAGAGTGTACTTCTTAATACTGACCTTAAATCATATTCTGTATCTAGTATAACGACAGCAAAGATAAAGGAGGCGCTCACTTCATTAGCTAAGACTATAGATTGTGCAAGAAGTAGTTCAGAGTGGAGTGGGAAATATATTTTAGATAATGTCTCGTATGAAGTAAGAGGGCTCTTGTTTATATATAACTATGATGAGAAATATGACAAAAATTTCCTAGATCATTTTAAAAGTATAGATACAGATAAACTTTCAATTAAAGACAATCAAATTGTGCACTTCATTGAGCCGAGCAGGATACGCTATTTATCGACTGTTGTTTCAGATATGAATAAGTTGTATGCAATGAATGAGTTTCCTAGAGAAAAGTACTCGTTTTTATATCCCGACTTGTATCTTCATAAAGCACATGGCGATCCTTATGAGTATCCAGCTACAATTGAAATGCTTTGTTCTCCATATATGATATTAAAACATGGCCAATTTAAAGTAATAAATGAGAAAACAGATGTTGTGGAAACTGTCTGCAAAGATGGTGGGTATGTTATTTATTACAATCAAGACGGCTCTACTGAATATGAGTTCATATATTTATTTGATTCGCTTTCTAGATTTCAAATTTTGAGTGGTAATTCTACAATTAAAATAAGGGTTGCTCATCATGATCCATGTAAAGATATAAAAAGTAATTATAGGAAGGCAATAAATCTATATGTTAGTTCTTGGGGGTATGATGACTATAAACGAAAAGATCTTGAGAGGATTGAGTTAGAGGTGGTAACAAAAGTAGTTCCTAATTATAACCCTGGGATTTTGGCATGGAGGTATTGATATGCGAACAGGTAATTTAATATATGCTTCAGATAAAGCTGTCAAGGATGCATTAATTCAGCATAAATTCACAAAATCTGATTTGAAGGAAATATTTCTAAGTCGAGGAATACTAGTATCAAATGAAACTGAAAGGGAAGAGTTAGCATTGTATTTTAGTAGATTGAATCACGATTATTATGATCACAAGCTACTATCGTCGGTTTTGGGGGTTAGTTCAAGAAGAGAGAAGACAAGTATTACAAATGTTAATAATGTAATTACTAGTGATGCTGTTGAAAAGATAATGCATAAGATAAAGGAAGACCAAAGTAATGAAGGTGATGAAGCTAGTGTTAAATTAACTAATAACGGTGCAGAAATAAAGTTAAAATATACTCAAATTGATTATAATAAATCTGAATTTAAACAAGTTGTAGAGAAAGAGGCAATAATTTCAATCGAGATAAAAAAAGATGGCTTAGCAATACGTTATCCTCTTAATGATTATATCGGAAATGTAAAAAACAGCTTGCTTGACGAGGTGAGTAAGGAAATTGAAGAAGATGAAGTCTTGGTTGTTGATGAGTTGGAATTAAGGGATATAGTGTCGGCAAAAGACAGAACAAGTTTCTTTACAGCACTTATAAAACATATGCCGAATTATATACTTTATGATGTGTCAGATGTTTATGTATATCATCCAAAGGAGTTTCAGGAAGAAGATGATTTAGGTGTGCATATTTCAAAGGCGACTTTGAAGGGGGAAGGTGTTCTTGAGTCAAGTGAACTTAAATCTTTGTATAAAAAAGGATTTTATATTTGGAAAATAAGATGGACGGCAAAAGGAGGCTCTTATGACTCGGATTTGTATGAGTTTGAAGCGCAATTCTCTGACGCTGAAAATTGTAGTAAGTTCTCCTATCTTATATGTGGGTTTTATAAGTATAAAAGTGACAAAGTATTTGTGAGTTCAAAGAAAGCGGTGCCAAGTATTGAAGAAGTGCGGCTCGGTAAACTAATAGAAGACGCCGCTCAATTATCTAGGAAAGAACTAGAGTTAAAGAAAGAAAAGGAGATGCCCGATGAAGACAAGTAGGCTGAGGTGGTTTATAGCTGAGTTTGACTTATCGATATCTGGTTTGGCGTCTGCACTAAATGAGGTTCAGTATGGTATTAAGAAGCCTGTTGGTTTTGAGATTATTGATATTAAAAAGAATATTATTCTTGCGAAGTTTATTCAGCGTGAAACTAAAGTTGAAGAGATTATAAATCCTTTGGGTAAGGTTGAAAAGTATGAGTCAACTAGGTATATTGTTTTTGATTTTAAAGTTACTCGTTTGGCTAAGGGTAAGGCATTGATAAGAGTTATTAATCCCCCTGCATCTCTAAAAAGTTTTGTAATGCTCATATCTGATATTTGTGATAATAAGTTATCTATTGAAAAAGTTGAGTTGGATTTGGTGTCATTTTATAAAAAAATAGAAAATATTGATTCTATTATTAGGTATGATTTTATAGGGTTGCAAGCGAGTGGGATTCAATTTGGAAAAACATCTATAGCTAAGATGGAGATAGTGTCATCCAGTAATGTTTTTGAAGAATTTTTGTATAAATATAATAATAAAAAATATAAATTAGACAAGATTAAATTTAAAGCTCGAGTTAATAGTGGTGATGAGTTGGCGGAATTGTCATCATCTGGTTCGGCTAAATGTACAAAAGGTATCGAATCTGTTTTGGAGAAGTATGTCTTATCCGATTGTGGGTTATAATTTATCATGTGGTTAATACGGTGGAGTTATTGATAGGTAATGATGTTAATAACTTGGTTTGTGTTGTTCTTGGCATGATGTTCTTACTTTTTTGGTTGAATATGATAATTGCTGAGATGAGTTTGATAGCTGAGAATCATTAGAGTAATATTTTTTCATTGCTCCTGTTAATTGGCTCTACTTTAATCAAAATTTGTATTATTAGCTAATGGCTGTGTTTTGAATAGTAATATAAAAATAGTGTTCTACGTGATCAAGTGAAATCTGTAAGGTCTGAGTCTATTGCCTGTATGCGGCTGCTTAGTTAAATGTGATAAATTAAAGGGGTCGGTGATAAATTAAAGGGGTCGGTGACAATTGGGAATCATTAACGTTATCATTTGTCACCTACCCCTATAATATTATTGAATGTTAATGAAATTTTATATGACTCTTTTGGTTACTTATTCAAAAGTAAGTAACGACTAGATCTTCGGCGTTTCCATGACAATTGATTACAAAAATGAACACATACTTAAAAAATATAACCAAGTATTTCAGGCAATCTCTAATAGATGCAGATCGACTTTGCCCGAGTGATAAAGAGTTATTGCCTGCGCTGGGAATAGATAAGTCAAAAAAGCCAGATGATGCTTATATTGCGTTGAATAAGCACGTTTGGTTGTCGGGCAGTATTGATAGTCAATTGGCAAATCAGATAATAAACTCTAAACAGCCTAAGGGTAAACCACCTTTACAAGAGGTTGAGTTAGTCTTGTTTCCGCGGGTTGATCTCTTTCGATATCAGGGCGGTCGAGGCTCTAATAGCAAACGCAGAGTGTTATTGCCACTTGTGGTTTTTGTTAGGTTGCAGGTTGGTGGCCAACTCTTGCCAAGCAACAAAGCGCCCTGGATTCCCAGAATATGGATGGCGCCTAACCAGAGCAGTACGCAGCCATTTTGTGAGTTTTCTGTGGTTGATGATTTTCTGACGCTTCAACCATTTGAGGGTATTGAAAGCTGGCAGCAACTTGTGGCTTATTGTACAGCTTTTCTATCAGCTGCAACGGGTGTGGCTTTGACACCGGTTCATATCGAAGAAAATAAATCTTCGGTGACTTTATATGATCTTGAGCTTCATCCTGAGTATGAGCTTAGTCAACAATGCTTGTTACAGACTGAAACGTCTGTTGTAGGTGCAAAAGAGAATATTCTTAAAGTAATAGATGTCTTGCTTGATCGTCAAACTAAGACACCTCTTTACCAGACTTTCTGTGCTGAAACCTCGCCTAGCTTGCGATCTTATCAAAATCTTCAGCATGACAAGTCAATTGCCAAGCTTCATGTTGGGCAAATGTCTGGAGAATTTCCCCTTTCACCTAATCAGCGAAATGCTTTACATCATTTTTTAAAGCAAGAAGTGAGTGAAATTCTTGCCATTAATGGACCACCTGGCACGGGTAAAACAACGCTTTTACGAACAGTAGTGGCAAACTTATGGACACAGGCAGCCATGCAAGAAAAAGAGCCACCATTGATTGTTGCTACTTCTAATAACAATCAAGCTGTTACTAATATTTTAGAGAGCTTTGCTAAGGTAGATGAAGAAGGCTTAGAGGAGGCTTTAAAAGGGCGCTGGATTCAAGAAGTTAATAGTTACGGGTTATATTGTTGTGCAAGCAGTAAAGCGAACAAGGAAAATCCTTATTTGTATTTAGGGCCTAGGGGTGATGGGTGTATGTCGAAATGGCAGACACAAGAATTTTTAATTAGTGCTAATGCGTTTTTTATTGAGAGAGTGACTTCTTGGCACGGTGAACCCATTGTCGATATCTCTAGGGCTAAAAAGCTACTGCATCAATCACTTTGTGACACGAAAAAAACATTAGAACAAGGTCTTACTTATTTAGATGCATTTCAGTGTATTGAACAAGCGCTTGTTGATAAACACGCAAGTGTTGAGACACTTGTTACATCCATCGAAGCTACAAGACAGCTTTATGATAAAATCACAAAAAACTATAACAGTACAAAATCTCAATTGGATGCGCTTTATTTATTGTGGGAGGAGCGAAGTATTTGGGTGCGGTTACTAATGTGGCTGCCGCCTATAAGTAAACACGAGTTTCGAAAAACGGCGCGTTTATTGAATCAGTGGGATCTTGAGCTTGATGGCTTATTGGATGATGTAGTCGAAGCTTGGTTTACTCAGCAGATGCGTGGGCATAAAACAAAACTGAATGAAGCGCAAAAACTCATATTTGATTTAAATACTCAACTAGAGAAATTTAATGTTGCGAAAGATGCGTTAGCACTATGGATTAAACAGAATAAGACGATTACGCTATTCTCAAAAAATATGGCAGATCAAGTTATTGAAATACATGACCGTATTTTACGTTTTAAGCTGTTTAAGTTGGCAACTCATTATTGGGAGGCGCGTTGGCTACTAGAGCTAAAAGAGTTTTTTGATGACAATGATTCTGATAAAAAATCACCAACAAAGACTCTGAGAAAGTTAAGGCGCTTTTCTAAACTGACGCCTTGTTTCGTGTCTACATTTTATATGGTTCCATCGACGTTTATGGCGGGTGAGTATCAAGATAATGTATGGATGGACGTACCCTTGTTCAATGATATTGACCTGTTGATTGTCGATGAGGCAGGCCAGGCATTACCAGAGGTATCTGCCGTTAGCTTCTCATTGGCAAAGCGTGCGTTAATTGTTGGTGATACAGATCAGATAGAGCCGGTGTGGAGTGTGCCTGCAAGTATAGATCGAGCTAACTTGAAGCTATTTGATTTATTAGGTGGCGTACAGAAATATGACGAATTTTGGCTGCGAAGTGGCTTACTGGCCAGCAGTGGAAATATTATGCGTGTCGCACAGCGGCAATCCCATTACCATCAATTTAGTGAGCTTCAACGTGGCTTATACCTCACTGAGCACAGGCGTTGTTATGACAATATTGTGAGTTACTGTAATGCGCTTGTTTATAAAGGTATCTTGGAGCCGCTAAGAGGTGAATCAAAAACAGACGTTCCCTGGGGTACGATGAGTATGATCTCCGTTTTTGAATCGTCAAAGTCCTATGGCGGTAGTAGGGGGAACCCCGGTGAGGCTAAGTCGATTGCTCAATGGTTGTTGGCAGAGCGAGAAAAAGTACTACATTATGCAAGAAGCAGTAATCCGAAATGGGTTGAGAAAGAAGACGATGAAGTGCTGAAACTGGCCGTGGGTATTATCACGCCATTTAGTAAGCAGGCAGTATTGATAAGAGGAGAGCTTAAATCAAAAGGCATTACTGGTTTAACAGTAGGCACAGTGCATAGTTTACAGGGTGATGAGCGGTTGCTTGTTATCTTTTCAAGCGTATATGGTGAAAGCGATTTGAGTGTAGGTAAGTTCTATGACATGGGGTCAAATATGTTAAACGTAGCCGTGTCTCGCGCTAAAGATTCTTTTATTGTGTTTGGTCACCCTGAAGTCTTTGGTGCGAGTAGTGCGGCATTACCATCGGGTGTACTACGCTCTAGGTTGGTCGCTATTAATTGAAATAGAGTTGGTACAGGTAAAGAGCAATGGGGTCAGACTCGATTGCTTACGCAGAACACGCTACGCACATACGAATTTTCGTTAACAAAGAGAAAAAATAGACATGCACGAAATCATCTGTCCACATTGCAACAAAGCATTCAAAATAGACGAAACTGGTTATGCAGACATTCTAAAGCAGGTTCGTGACAACGACTTTGAACAGCAGTTGCACGATCGACTTGAATTGGCCGAGAATGAAAAGAGAAATGCGGTTGAGCTCGCGAAGAGCGAAGTGGGCAGTGAAATGCAAAAAACGGCTGCAGCCAAAGATACTGAAATTCAAGAACTTAAGGCGAAATTAGATGCGGGCAAGATGGCGCAACAACTTGCCGTTACTGAAGCTTTAAGTGCAGTTGAAAAAGAACGCGATACGCTGACAAACGAACTGGCGAAGGCGAAACAAGATAGCCAAACAGATTCACAGCTTGCGCAGGCAAAACTCACTAATGATGTAAATGAGACCGCCGCCAAGAAGAATGCAGAGATTCAAGAACTAAAAGCGAAGCTCGATGCAAATGAAGTAGCGCGGAAACTCGCAGTCACTGAGGCAGTAAGTGCTGTTGAGAAGGAACGAGACGAACTCAAAAACGGCCTCAAGCAAGCTGAACTTGAAAAAGAACTATCGGAGAAGTCGCTCAAGGATAAGTATGATACGCAGATAAAGGATCGCGACCACGAGATTGAGCGCATCCGGGATATGAAGGCCAGACTATCAACGAAGATGGTTGGCGAAACTCTAGAGCTGCATTGTGAGACTGAGTTCAACCGTATTCGGTCGACAGCATTTCCCAGTGCTTATTTCGAGAAGGATAACGACGCAAGTACTGGCAGCAAGGGTGATTACATTTTTCGTGACCTGGATGAGTCTGGTGCTGAGATTGTTTCTATCATGTTTGAAATGAAGAACGAAAACGATACCACTGCAACTAAGAAAAAGAATGAGGATTTTCTAAAAGAACTCGATAAGGATAGGTTAGAGAAGGATTGTGAGTATGCAATTCTGGTATCCTTGCTCGAATCTGACAGTGAACTCTATAATACCGGTATCGTCGATGTGTTCCACCGCTACCCTAAGATGTATGTCATTCGACCGCAGTTTTTTCTGTCTATTATTACGCTATTGCGTAACGCGGCGATGAAGTCGCTTGAGTACAAGGCTGAGCTTGCGTTGGTTAAAGCACAGAATATTGACGTAACTAGTTTTGAAGACGACCTCGATAAATTTAAGACGGCATTTGCGAAAAACTATGATCTTGCCAGTAGAAAATTTAACACTGCAATAGAAGAGATCGATAAATCAATTAATCATCTTCAGAAGACCAAGGATGCACTGCTTGGAACGGATCGAAACCTCCGACTTGCAAGCAACAAAGCGCAGGATGTAACAATTAAGAAACTGACACGACACAACCCAACAATGACTGCTAAATTCGAGGAGCTAGATAATCAAGACCTCTCTGGTGATGACTGAGATGATCGATTCATACAATATTTAGGATCAAAGTAAAAATTATAATAAAAATATTGACGGAGTATTAAAAATCAGTAATAAAAAATTTCCAGCCGGTCTATACGACCTACTGCATACAAAAGAGTTACACGATAGGCTTGAAAAAGCAGGTCTGCTAGATCGAGCAGTATGGGCCAAGTTTGAACCGGATGAAATTAAAACACATTTAGCTATTCCACTAGCACGTGAAATTTCTTCGTTCATTAGCGAAAACATTTCAATCAAAAGTAGTAGCCAATTCGAGCAAGCATTAAACGAAGTTTTTTCACCACCAGAAATATTACTCACCATACTAGACTCTATAAAACCACTCTCAACAGAATTACTTCAACAAATTAAACCCGAGCCACCACTTATTGCCTCATCAGTTCGCCCCGATACACCCCTCTCTGTTTCATCATTACTCACAGGTTCATCTAGAAACCCTGCATTACGCACACAAATTATTAAAGAATTGGCGAGTTGTGATAAAGCCGATTGGTTGGTGTCGTTTATTAAATATGCGGGCATTGTGCCATTGTTGCCTACACTGCGAGAGTTTACCCAAACCCCAGCAGAAGATGGTGGCCCACGTTTGCGTATTGCCACTACCTCTTATATGGGTGCAACCGATTTAAAAGCGATTAGTGAGTTACTGAACTTACCCAATACTGAAATACGTGTGTCTTATGATACTAAGCGTACCCGTTTACATGCCAAGGCGTATTTGTTTCATCGACATTCGGGTTTTGGCTCGGCTTATATTGGTTCGGCCAATGTATCTAAAGCGGCACTTGATGAGGGGCTAGAGTGGACGGCGAAGATTAGCCAGTATGAAACCGATCATTTGTGGCAGCATGCTAAGGCGACGTTTGAATCGCATTGGGAAGACAACACTGAGTTCACCTCCTGTGGTAAAGACAACTTAACCGAGTTATCTCAGGCGCTTGCACAAGAGAGAGGTGAAGCCGCACCAACGGATGCACTCACATTTTTTGATTTACGCCCTTATGGCTATCAGCAATCCATTTTAGATGACATTCATGCAGAGCGTAGTGCGGGTAAGCAAAAGCATTTAGTGATTGCGGCCACTGGCACGGGTAAAACCATGATCGCCGCGTTTGACTATAAACATTTCTGCGGGCTTAACGGCAACCGTCCTCGCTTATTGTTTGTCGCGCATCGAGAAGAAATTTTAAAACAAGCCCGTGCAGCCTTTCGCCAAGTGTTACGTGATGGTAGCTTTGGTGAACTTGTGGCGGGTGGGACACAACCCGCGCAAACTGATTTTTTGTTTTGCACGGTGCAAAGTTGGAATAGCCGAAACTTTGATTTGTTTGCAGCCGATCACTTTGACTATGTGGTATTAGATGAAGCGCATCATGCCAGTGCTAACTCTTATCAGAAACTAATTAATCATATATCACCCGCCTCTTTATTGGGTTTAACCGCCACACCAGAGAGAACAGACGGTGCAGATATAAGAAATGATTTTGGTGGTGCCTTTACCCATGAGATACGTTTACCCGAAGCCATTGAAAGAGCTTTGTTGAGCCCGTTTCATTATTACGGTGTGCCCGATTTAGAAGGCCTGGATTTTTCAGCCATCGCCTGGAGAAGAGGGGGTTATGACATAACCCAGCTTCGCCAACAATTAGAAGGTAATGCTGCCCGAGCACAATGGGTGATAGGCCAAACAGATCGTTATGTAGCCAATATAAAACAGATACGCGCCTTAGGCTTTTGTGTGAGCGTAGCCCATGCAGAGTTTATGGCAGAGTATTGCAATATAAACCAGATACCCGCCATCGCCCTAAGTGGAGAGTCACCTAAAGAAGTTCGGCAACAGGCACAAAGCCAATTAGCTAGAGGTGAGATTCAATTTATATTTACCGTCGATTTATACAATGAAGGTATTGATATACCCAGTGTAGATACGGTTGTATTTTTAAGGCCCACTGAAAGCTTAACCTTGTTTCTACAACAGCTAGGCCGAGGTTTGCGTTTACATGAAGAAAAGTCACACTTAACTGTGCTCGATTTTATAGCGCCACAGAATAGAAAGTTCAGCTTCGCCAAACGCTTTCAGTCATTAACCAGCCGACCCGAACTGCGCATAGATAAACAAATAGAATCAGATATGCCCTATATGCCTGCCGGTTGCCTGGTGCACCTTGAAAAACAAGCCAAAGAAACCGTACTTGAAAACATAAAAGCCGCCGCCGCAAGTTTACGGGGTGAAAGCTTATTAAGTGAATTACGCCAATTACAGAGTGCAGTTGAGGGTGAGGTAAGCCTTCAACAAATGATTGATTATTTACACTTAGACTCACCCGATGAAATTTATAAAAAAGGTTTACCCCATAATTTATTAGCCAAGGCGAGGGGAGAAGAGCCCGAAGCGGAACTAACTGGAGTTTATAAATTAAACAAGGGTTTCCGTAGACTGTTACTAATGAACGATACAAATTTAATAACAGATGTTAAGTCATTAATTGAAACAGGTACATCTAATAATAAACGCTGTAAAGAATTATTGAATTGTGTGTTATGGGGTAAAAAGAAACCAAATGGAGGCACGCTTGCGGATGTGCATGCATATCTCACTTCAAGACCCGGTTTGTTACATGATTTAACAGAACTACTAGATTGGTTATTAGCACATACAGTGCCTTTACCTAAACAGCAATTTGAGAATTATACAGAGTCATTGAATTTACATGCGTCATATACACGTGAACAAGTTATTCTTTCGCTGGGCAAGGGTAGTTTTGATTCACCATGGACATCACGTGAAGGCTGTTTGCATGTGGCAGATAGAAAGTGTGATGTATTCTTTGCAGATATTAATAAAAGCGAAAATGATTTCTCACCCACCACCATGTATGAAGACTACGCCATTACAGATAAGTTATTTCATTGGCAAAGCCAATCAAATACCAGCGAAACTACAACCGTAGGCAAGCGTTATATAAATCATGTTGAAGAAGGGTATACGCCATTACTGTTTATACGTGATAGAAAGAAATTAGAGAATGGTTTAACTGCGCCATATTATTATGCAGGGCCGCTTCATTATTTAAGGCATGAAGGTTCTAAACCAATTTCGTTTGTCTGGCAGTTGGAGGTAGCGTTGTCTGCTA
>Ga0316207_10003688_pt1 | contig 14002 bp, 11 predicted proteins | sample 6weekpyrite_MG_FD_204943 | JGI IMG/M metagenome (GOLD analysis project Ga0316207, IMG submission 204943) | Microbial mat bacterial communities from mineral coupon in-situ incubated in ocean water Damariscotta River, Maine, United States -... | ecosystem: Environmental > Aquatic > Marine >... | reverse complement strand
TTGCGCTTTGATCCATTGATTTATCACGAAGATTATCAGTCCCACTACAGTGAAATGTTTAAACTCATCTCAGAATCATTAAATTCCTCGATAATTCATTCAGTTAGTTTAGGTGCGTTTCGAATGCCGGAAAAATTTTTTAAAAACATGGTAAAGCTATATCCACGAGAGCGCTTGTATGCTGGCGGATTGGTTGAAAATAATGGTATGGTGTCCTATTCACACGACAAAGAACGGGAAATGACAGATTTTTGTCACAATGAAATCCAAAAGTATTGGAAAAGCGAAATCATTTTTCCTTGCTACTGATATTTTCGTAATACATCTGCCATCCCTGAGTTTAAAATAATAACGAGAAAATGATATTGAATGTTTAGCGGTCGCACGTATTTTTTGACAGGCTCAAGTTCCGGTATTGGCGCAGCCATCGCTAAGGTATTGATTGATGGTAATGCTCGCGTCATTGCCTTGGGTCGCCATGTTGAGCTGATCAAAGGTAAAGATAATTATTTGCCTAAGCGCGTGGATTTTTCCCAAGTAAATCAATTAGAAGAAACGTTTAAACGTATTATCCAAAAGGAACAAAGGATAGATGGTGTAATCTGCGCCGCCGGAGTCGGGCAGTTTTCAGCGCTTGAGCAGTTCTCGTTCCATCAAATGCAAAACATTATGGACGTTAACTTTACTGCGCAAGCGTTGCTGGTTAGACTTTTGATACCGCGTTTAAAGCAGCAGGAAAGTAGCGATATTATTTTTATTGGTTCTGAGGCGGCGTTGAATGGCGGAAAAAATGGTGCGATGTATTGTGCAAGCAAGTTCGCTCTTCGTGGTTTTTCTCAAGCATTACGGGAAGAATGTTCCAAGAGTGGTGTCAGGGTTATGTTGATTAACCCTGGCATGGTCAAAACACCATTTTTTGATCATCTTAATTTTGAGCCCGGTGAAGAGCCTGAGAACTATATTTTGCCGGAAGACGTCGCGGACGCGGTGAAGTTAATATTGTCCGCGAGACAAGGGACCTTATTTGAAGAAATAAATTTGTCACCACTAAAGAAAGTGATTAAATTTAATTAACACTTTGCAATGACATTATTCGCTTTGATATTGAGCTACGTTATGTAGCTATCTTAGGTGATCTTCGACCCATAATAAAAGCAAAAAGAAGATCAATCGTTTGTGGGATATTCATAGGCTAATGGGAGGCATCTATGAAAGTTGTTAAAATTATTGGAATTATTTCCTTAACGTCGTTATTTGTTCTATCTGGTTGCGCTACTCAGCAGGCAACTGCTCCTTCGGATCCAACACCTGTCGTTATTGCGCCGGCTGACACATCGGCACCTACGATACCCGTGACCGCCGCGCCCGTTGTCGATCCGGAACCTGTCGTCGCGAAAAAACCTGAACCACTACCTGAGCCAGGGTCGGTTGCCAGCGTTGTAAGAAAAATGGAAACCAGTGACTACACACTTTATTGGCGCGAAAAAAATACGTATTCCTACTTTATAGGTGGGAAGTTCGACGCGGAATATGAGCCAGGTAAAACTTTAACAGTTAAGGAAGACTTTGGTGATGATTCCGGGGTGATTTGCAGTTACGACAATGCGGGTACTTTGGCCAAGGCTGATGATAAGATGAAGAAGGCTTGCGGGGAGTTGATGTTGACCCTGGATGACGAACTTTCCGACTAATGCTGTAGGATTGTCATCTTTTGTCCCAGACGGTGCGAAAACTCGGTTCTCGATCGGTTACATACTTTATGTATGCGCCCTCACTCGAACCAACTTTTCGCACCGTCTGAAACAAAATCTAACGACCCTACGGCATTAGTGTATCTCTTTACGCAGAAACGATAAATGGGTTCTCGATCGGTTACATACTTAATGTATGCGCCCTCACTCGAACCAACTTTTCGCACCGTCTGAAACAAAATCTAAAATCCTACGGCATTAGCGCATATTTTACGCAGAAACGATAAATGGTTCTCGATCGGTTATATACTTGGCGTATGTGACCTTGTCTGAATAAGCTTTTTTCTCCGCTTGGGGCAAAATTCAAGTCACTTTCAGATAATATTCTTTGGCAAAACTCTTTTCCCACTCGTTTAGTCTGCTATGACTAATGTGTGAATACACAATATTGAGTTAGGTTGTTTAGTTAACTCTAATGTTTGGTAGCAAATATCTTCTAGAACAATCCAGTAATCCTCTCGGTATAAAATATATTTATACAGATATCATTTTATTTGTCATTTAAATACATTGTTGATATATTTTAAAAACCATGACGAATGCTCTGTGTGATATTACTTTGCTGAAATGTAATTAATTCACAGTACTTGTATAAACAACCTCGTTAAAATAAATGTATGTCATGTTCAGTTGAGAGCATACTTTAATAAGGGCTGTATTTTTTCTTAAAAAGGATTTTTAAGAGACGCCATATGGTTGGATTAACCCAGGATGGGAAATTTATATCGATTGAATCGCCCCTCGGTGAAGGTGCGCTCTTTTTAACGGCTATTTCTGGCCATGATTTTATTTCAAAACCTTTTAGCTTTCTCGTTGATCTCCTTTCAGAAGATTTTAATTTAATTGCGACCGATTTAATCGGTAAGGCTGTCGACATAAAAATAGTTCTGGCTGATGAGTCCGATCATTTCCTAAACGCTTATGTTAAAAAATTTACGGCAGGTGAAGTTCATCAAAATGGGCTGCGCCTTTACCAAGCTGAACTAGTCCCCTGGTTAAGTTTTCTAGATTACGTTGACGATTGTCGAATCTTTCAGGCCAAAGACGTCAAAGCAATAGTTGAGGATGTTTTCTCAAGCCGTGGCTACTCAGATTTTTCCTTCAAATTACAGAAAACGTATCGTACGCGTGAATATACAGTGCAATATAGAGAGTCAGACTTTAATTTTGTTTCTCGCTTGTTGGAAGAGGAAGGAATTTACTATTACTTTCAGCATGAGAAAGGTAAGCATACGATGGTCATCGCAGACGATGCTGGTGATTACGCCACTTGCACAGAAGATTCATTGCGATATTTTACTGCTGGTCGATCGGATCAGCATCTAGATTCCTGGGTGCATCATTACAATCTAGTGTCAGGAAAGTGCTCGCAAGTTGATTACAATTTCAAGACTCCTCAAACTGATATTAGCGTCAACGTAAACACAATTCTAGACATATCCGACGCAGATAAATTGGAACGTTATGATTACCCTGGTCTATATTCCACACGAGATGAAGGAAATGGTCGAGTTCAAGCGCGGATTGAAGAACAAGAAATGCAGTATGAAGTAGTGGAATCACAAGGGAGTTATCGAAGTTTATTGGCTGGTGGAAAATTTACGTTGGCACTACATGAAATTCCCGAGGAACAAGATAAGGAATATGTGATTACTCGTTTATCGTTTTATGCATCTGATAACAGTTACGATACTGCTGCACAAGGTGGCCGTGAGTTTAGTAATCAATTTAACTGCATACCTTCACAAGTAACTTATCGACCCAAACGTGAGGCACCAAAACCCAAAGTCAATGGAGCCCAAACGGCGGTTGTAGTGGGGCCTTCTGGCGAAGAGATATATACGGATGAGTTTGGTCGCATAAAAGTTCAATTTCATTGGGACAGATTAGGTGGGAATGATGAAAACAGTTCTTGTTGGTTGAGAGTCAGTCAACAAATGGCTGGCAAACATTGGGGAGCGCAATTCTTACCAAGAATAGGCCACGAAGTGATTGTCAATTTTCTTGAGGGTGATCCCGATCAACCGTTTGTTTCTGGCTGTGTATATAACGCTGATAATACGCCTCCTTATGATTTACCCTCAAATAAAACGCAAAGTGGATGGAAGACACGTTCTTCCACTGGTGGTGGCACAGCAAATTATAATGAAATATGTTTTGAAGATAAAAAAGGCAGGGAATTTATTACCATTCATGCGGAAAAAGATCAGAACAATACTGTGGAAAATAATGAAAATACCAGTGTTGGAAATAATCGATCAGAGAATGTAGGTAATGACGAAACAATATCAATTGGAAATAATCGAACAGAAACAGTTGGTGTAAATGAGTCTATTACAATCGGTACCGATAGAACTGAAACCGTTGGTAGTAATGAAACAATTACAATTGGATCTAATCGTACTGAAAACGTTGGCAGCAATGAAACTATAACGATCGGTGTAAATAAAGCCGAGACTATAGGTGTTGCAAAAGAGTTGACAATAGGAGCGGTATACCAGGTTTCAGTCGGTGCGGCAATGAATGAAACGATCGGTGCAGCGAAAGCAGAAGAAATTGGTGGATTAAAATCTGTAAATGTCGCATTAAACAGTAGTGAAAATATCGGGAAAGACAAGTCGGTAAGTGCGGGTAAAAAAATGTCATACACTTGCGGAGATGACTATTCGTTAAAAGGCGGCAAAAAAGGAGCCATTGATATTTCGGATGAGTTAACCATTAAAGTGGGAAAGGCCAGCATTTTGATGAAAAAAGATGGAACGATAACAATAAAAGGAAAAGATATATCACTGGATGCAAAAGGTGAAATCAGTATTAAGGCTAAAAAAAATGTAACGATTAAGGGCAAAAAGGTGTTGGCTAACTAAAGGGGCTGATTATGGAAATTGAAGATATGGCAATCGACTACATGGAGCTAAACGAACAAGAGATTTCCTTTGATGAGGTGGTGGAAAACTCGATGGTTTCGGAATCCAAATTCGAGAGCCAATATCCGCTACACGGAAGTTATGTCTGTTTATTAAAATTCAAACCTGGCGATAATAAATTCTACATAAGTCATCCAGCTAAGACGGACGATTCTATTCCTATCATTGGTTCGACTGTAGATTTAACTAGTGCGCATGATGGACAGGAGGTGCTTGTCGTCTTTGATGGCGGCGATCTAAGCAAGCCGATAATTACGGGTGTTATGAGAAAAGAGATAGGTGCCGTTTCTGCAAACTATCAAACCCGTCCAGAAAAAAAGGATAAGCAAGACTTTCTGCAATTTGAAGCCGACAAAGAAATTATTCTGAAATGTGGTAAGTCGAGTATTACGTTGACTAAAGCGGGCAAGGTGCTCATTCGCGGGACTTATTTGTTGAGTCGGTCGAGTGGCGCAAATCGTATTAAAGGCGGATCGGTTCATTTGAACTGATTTAATTGCATGTGCAAATAAATCATTAGTTATATACAAAGATGTAAAACAATCATGTGGATGTTACAAAATAATACTCCCTTTGAGGCGGAGCGAACTTGGGTTCGAGACAAAAATGGATTACATCATTGGATTGTGGTCATTAAAGCAACTTACGATATTGCGGAAAATGGCACATTGACAATTTCCGAGGAGCCGGTAGAGCCACTTTTTGCTGCGGAATATAATGGCGAGGATGGTCTATCAAGTGTTAAATACGAAGCTGATTTAACCGCGATGAAACCCAGTACTGATATCTATATGAATGGTGTTGCTTACGCGCCAGATGGGAGGGCAACGAATAAAGTCAAGGTTGGTCTTCAGGTTAACAACTGGAAGAAAGAACTAAATGTTTTCGGTGATAGAGTTTGGCAGCAAAACATGGCGGGATTAATGACAACAACAGCATCAGAAAAATTTACAAGCATGCCTATTGTCTACGAAAGAGCGTTCGGTGGTACTGATGTTAGTAATCCTAGTCCACGGTTTCAAAGTATGGATATGAAAAACCCGACAGGAACTGGCGTTTATTCTAAGCACGAAAACATCGTCGGAAAACCTGCACCAAATATTGAAAATATCGCTAAACGAATAGGTAAAAATTGGCCTGCTGGATATGGTGCCATCGCTAGTTATTGGTCTCCTCGCATTGAGCTGATGGGAACTTACGATAAAAAGTGGGCTGAAACCCGCAAGCCATTATTGCCTAACGATTATGATCCTAAATCATTAATGTGCTCACCACTAGATCAGCAGCCGTCAGGATACATGAATGGTGGCGCAGTTATTCAGCTGCATAACTTAACACCAAACAATTTTTTGTCCTTCACTATTCCAAAAATAAATTATTCATTTGATACATACTTTGGGTCAGCGAAAAAGCAACACTTCTCTCAGTTAGTCTCCACGATAATTGATTCCGAAGGGCCGAGACTAATTTTAGTTTGGCAAACAAGTCTTCCGGTGGGGAATGATGGAGACTATTTGGACAAGACGGTTATAAATTATCAGGGAAATCTCACATGATCGAGGATTATCAAATCGTCTCGGTCGGCGCTCGCACCTCCGTTGGGTTAAATGCTGAGTCAACTGCTGCTTCAGTAAGGGCTGGTATTGATCAATTTCGAGAACATCCTTTTATTATAGATAAAACTGCAGAACCCGTCATTCTTGCAATGGATAGCCAACTTGACGAAAATGAGTTTGGTATCAAACGTATGATGGAGCTAGCGCTATCTGCATTACATGAAGTATGGATAAAACTAACAGAAATTAACAACAATATTAGAGCCCTCCCAATATTTCTTGCGCTACCTGAGTTTCGACCGGGTTGGACTGCTGAAGGATATCAACAATTCACAGCTTCACTTAAAAAATTAATTGATCCAAAAAAAATGTTTTTGCACGCATCGTTTCCTTATGGCCATGCTGCCGGTCTAATCGCTTTAAATTCTGCAGGACAATATCTCACCGAAAAACAGCTTCCAGTAGCTATTGTACTAGGCGTGGACTCATACATTGAATTAGAAACACTAGAATGGTTAGATCAAAATCGCCAATTGTCTACATCGTATAATCGAGGTGCCTTTGTTCCAGGAGAAGGTGCGGGTGCAATAGCTATTTCCTCAACAGCTGGTTTAAATCAGTTTAACTTCTCCTCGCTAGCAAAGTTTTCCGGTCTTGGCGTAAGTCAAGAAACCAAACTTATTAAAACTGATAGCATATGTTTAGGGGAAGGGTTAACAAATTGTGTAAAAAAATCATTAGCGAATACAAGCTCATCGTCAGAGAAAATTCAAGGCATTATTTGTGACATAAATGGTGAACGATACCGCGCGGAGGAATGGGGGTTCGTGTTACTTCGATTAAGTGATAATTTTATTGATCCAACAGATTATGATTTTCCAGCCACATACTGGGGTGATGTGGGTGCTGCCTCAGGAATTTTGTTTTTAATACTGGCCTCAATTGCAGGGCAGAAATCGTGGGCGAAAGGAAGTCGTTATTTCATTTGGACGAGTTCGGAAAGTGGATATAGAGCAGGAGTATCAATTTCTATTAACTTGAGTTCGAAGAGTATTGCTGCATGAGTGTTGGCGTTAATCCTCCAAAAACGCCGTTAACAAAAGGTAGTAATGGCATTGGTGCTGCAAGCATGCCAAATGTGTGTAAAATGCCAGGCCCACCCGCACCTTTTGTGCCTGCACCTCTTCCAAATATTGGGAAAAGTGGGGATAAGCCGAAGGGATATTCTAAAAAAGTAAAGATAGAAAAAAAATCAGTTGCTATAAAAGGAGCTAGTTTTTGTAGTATGGGTGATGTTGCAAGTAAAGGTACTGGTGGGGGATTGATTTCTGCGAATACACATGGGCCATGTAAATTTATTAGTCCAGGATCATCCGATGTCAAAATCGAAGGTAAAAATACTCATCAATTAAGTGATATGGTGACAAATAATGGGGGTGGTAGCGGTAATCCCGCGAATGCAGCTACAATGACTGGAACCGTTCAAGCTCCAACAACACCGGGCAGAACTCCCAAACCGGAATGTCCAGATGAGTCAATTTGTAAATTTGAAAAAGAGCCCCGCTCCGGTGTAAATGAGAATAAGACTCTCGATGAAGCTCGAGATGATTTTAGAAGACACGCTGGATCTCTACCAGATTCACAAGCTAGAGGTGCAATAGCCGAAGCAAGAGGAATTGAGCATAATCGGCAAGAGCGAAACGATGGCCGAGGAACGCTAAAAGAAGGAAAAGATACTTCTAGAATGTGGCACTGTACTACATGTGGAAAGGACAGAGAAGTAGATCAAGTTTTACGTGATGACGATGGAAACATTACTGGAATTGTTGAAGTTAAGTCTGGGAATAACCTTCGAGGTCAGCAAGGAAAGTTCCATAAAATTATAGCATCGCAAAATGAAATTAAATATTATAAGAAAGTTCAAAAAAAGGGCGCTGTTAAAAAGTGTATAAATAAAGGGTTGGATCATTTTGATATGAGCTCAACTCCCATGCCGACTCCACTTTGAGGGTTTTAGATTGTGATTAGCTTTGATTTTCGATTAGCCCCTGTTGAAAGCTCTGTAAATTCTGTTATTAGGAAAATTGATGAAAAATTTTTGGGGTTGGGAATGGAGAGGCGAAATTTTTGTCAAAAAATTGAAATTGAAAATGATATTATAGATGTTGATGTTGCTAAGTCCTATTCGACAAGCACTATCCATGAGGCTGAGGCAATAAGTGATGGCTGGATTGGCCGAACACAATTATATACTTATTCGTTTTCGGAAAAATTTATAGAAATAACTTTATATGTGTGGCATGCGAACAGCTACTGTCAGATAGTTTTAGGCATCGAACGGGATGATGTAAACACTCTTAAAAATTCAAACAACCCATTTCAAGTTTTAGGCAGCTTAGCATGCAGTGCTGCTAAAGAGCTAAAGGAGTCGAACTGGGGAATTATGTCAGTTGATGAGGATTTAGGCGAGCTTACTGATTCTGACTTAAATCAAGCAATAAGCGACATTAGAACCCAAGCAATAGAGCCTACGGTTTTTTGGATTTCTAAAGAAAAATCACAACAAATTGAATTTGTGATTAGCGACTTACCATCAAGTCGGCATTTTGTTGAAACATTGGATGGGTTTTATTTGGTTTTTAACGATCAAGGCGTTGAAAAACTGACAAAGATCTGTTGATTAAAGTTGAAAATTCGATAGAACAATTCGGAATTTAATTTAAATTTTAAAATGCATGAAATCGGATTATGATAATAGCCCCTATGTTGGGTGTATTTTAAGTCAGCTAAGTCCTGACAGTCTGGCGATTGGTAGCATATGGTCTAAAGAACAAAGAAAACCAATAATTAACAACTCTAGATATATTGAGTTAGGATGCGGAGACGCTGCAAATTTAATATGCTTAGCCTTTTATCATTCTGATATGGCATTTGTTGGAGTCGATAACTCTAGTAGAGGAATCGAAAGCGCTAACAAGATATCAAACGAGCTAGGATTGGATAATATTACTTTATTTGTTGAGGATGTTCATGAATTTAGAGAAGACCGCTATCAATCAAGTTGTGATTTTATTGTGTCTCATGGCCTCTATTCATGGGTTTCTGTAGAAACTAGAATTTTTATTTTAAAGATATGTCAAAACAAGTTGACACAACAAGGACTAGCTTACATCTCCTACAACGCCGAACCAGGCTGGTCAACAAGAAAACTGGTACGAGAAACACTCTTGCAATCCCCCGCTGTCCAAGATGCTAACATCGAAGACAAAGCTAACGAAGCAATTAAACTCGCTACCAAACTACTAGAAGAATTACCTTCTCGAGACTATGCTCATGCGGCATTACTAGGTGAAGAACTGGAACGAGTAAGAGACGGAGACCCATCATATGTATTCCATGAATATCTAACTGAACACAATGAAGGATTTTGGCTTAAGGATTTTGTGGCTCATGCAAAAAAATATGGTCTTGATTATATCTGTGACGCGCAACCTAGAAAGCATGAAGGAGCTGAATATACAAATATAAAGAAATCGTTAGCTGAACAAGAGTATTCTTTGGTTGATCAAGAGCAAACCGCAGATTTACTATGCAATAGAACATTTCGCGCTTCCATTCTTTGTCGTGAAGATTGTGAGCGTATAGAAACCAGTAAAGAAGAATTGATTCAAGAGTTTTATATCGCAAGTTCACTTAAAACGGCCTCTGATACTTTCGATTTAACTGAGGGGATAGTTGAGGTATTTCTTGATGAAAGGAATTACGAAATTACATTGGATGAGCCTATCTCAAAAGCTGCCGCCTTTTTATTGTCAACGCAATGGCCTTGGGGTGACAGGCTAGATATCTTATTTGATAAAGCTTCAAATCTATTAGAATCAAATCGGTTCAGTGTAAAACAAAATGATTACGATATTTTGACCAAGGAGCTCATCTTACTATACGAAGCTGGATATGTTGATTTTAGAATGAACGAGCCACCACATTACTCAGAAATGCCAAGTAAGCCAAAACTTCATGCATTAGCAGAATATGAGTTAGAGCAACAACGCCCTTTAACCTCCCCTTATCACTTGCCCGTTCTATTCGAGGATGAAATGTTGGAGATAGTAAAAGCTGTTGACGGAAAATCAACAGTTGATGAATTGTCAGAGAAGTACAATGGAAATACGGTTCTTGAAACTGTTTCAAGCTTGAGTCGATGGGGATTACTTGAACGCAGTTAATGAACCCAATATTGTTAATAGGAGTTTTACGGTATGGATACCGAAAATAATACGGCAGAAGTTAAGCCTATCGTTGAAGGTTACGGTGATCGAAGAAAGGCGTCGATTCAGGTTATTCCAAATGTTTTACAACAACACGCTGATATTGCGGTATATCAGGCTGAATCTATTTATTATTCCCAACGATCTTCAGCATTTTCGCTAAATGATCTAGTAAATGAGGAAGAACGCTTAGAAGCTAATATTGATGGATTGTTTATTTCTGATCATGAGGGGACTCCGTACTATAAAAAAGTAATACTAAAAGATGATTATGGAGAACTGTTTGCTGCAACTGTACTGTCGATAAAATTACGTGATGATAGCCTATTCGAAACGATCTTCGAGTTGGCAGAGGATAATGAGTACTTACTAAATGCCATTGCTGATGCATTAATTTGGCTGCCATATTCTGGTGTGTCTCTTTATTTGGATCTGCTTTACAATACTCGAAAGCCAGAAAAGCAATATGTTGCTATCGCAGCATCAGCCGGGCATCGACGAATTAATATTCGTCATCTAGTTGATGCTTTGTCATCGGCTAATATGATGTTATTAGCGCGTGCAATCATTGCAGTTGCCGAGCTTGGCGAAGAATCGCTTGCGTCGAAAATAGAAGGTTATCTTGTCCACAAGGAAGAGAGTATTCGATTTTCTGCGAACTGGGCCTTGACTCGGTTTGGTAATGCTGATGCCATGAACAACTTAAATCGATTTTTGTTCAATCCGCTCTATGCTGAAAGAGCGATATTCTTCGAAGTCATGCAAAAAGACATTAATAAAACGGTATATCTTTTGAGGCATCTGTTTCAAAACAACGAAACAAAACGTCTGGCTGTTTTCGGTATGGGATTACTAGGTAATCCTGCCAGTATCGATTCTTTAATTAAAGTCATGTACGAAGACGAGCTGGCGCGAGTGGCGGGTGAGGCTTTTAGTTTTATCACCGGTTTAAACCTGGACTACGAGAATTTTGATCAAGACTCACCTGAAGGATTTGAAAGCGGGCCAAATGATAATCCAAAGGATGAAAATGTAGAGATGGATAGAGATGAAGACTTACCTTGGCCAAATCCGACGTTAATTGCGCGATGGTGGGAGGAAAATAAAAAGAACTTTAGTCCTCAAAAAAAATACATATTTGGTAAAGAGATGTCAATGTTACAGTTTAAAGAGGTGCTAATTCACGGGACCCAAATTCAACGTGAGTTTTCCGCTTTAGCAATTGCCGTTCGGCAACGAAATCAACCAATATTCAATACTAAAGCGCCCGCAAAAAGGCAAATTCAATTACTTGGATTATAGTGTTCGATTTCAGGCTTTAGTATTTATTTCTGGTGGTAATGATTCTAATTAACTTAGTTTACAGCAGGGCCATGCTTTACATGTGAACTGGCTTGTCGCCTAATCATGAATTCATCTAAATATTGTCTCCAGTGATTAATATTGTTGTCCAATGAATATTTTTTTGCCGTAATAATGGCATTGACTTGAATATCCTTCACAGTCAATTTATCTAATTTTGTCATTGATACTAGTTTTTTCTCAAATCCGTTAAAATCATTTATATCAACCAGAAACCCATTTTTTCCGTCGACCAAATATTCCTTAATACCGCCAGCATTGGTCGATAAAACTATTTTTCCACAAGCCATGGCTTGCAGTAATGATCCTGCAATTCCTTCAGATAGGGAGCTTAGAAGAAAATAATCTGAAGCCCTCAAAATGTCTGCAACATCGTTTCGAAACCCCAATAGTAATACCTTTGACTCCAGGTTTAGGTTTTTGACAAGAGATCTTGCTTCTTCTCGATCCGTTCCGTTCCCAACAAGGATGAGTTTAGATAATGGGTCTTCCAATTTTTTAAAAGCCCTTAGAATAATTTGTTGCCTTTTGCGACCAGTATCCCAGTTTGCAACGGAAGTAAAGACGTTGGCTTTGGAGGATATGCCCAGAGTTGACCTAAGTCCGGCCTTGTCATTTCCTGGGTAATATTGATTAAAGTCAACCCCGCTTTCAATCACATTCAGTTTCTGATTAAAAAGAGTATTTTTCTCGATCGCCTCTTTTACATGGCGGGAGACAAATACAAGTTCATTGGCTACTTTGTACTTAAGTTGACGAGACAAGAAACTGGGAATGGTGTCCCCGCGTTTAACAAAAATAATATTGTTCTTTTTGATGAACCAGGGTGAAATTAGACTTAGGTACTGCATACTTAGCGAAGATTGGGCAATGATTACATCGTAATTATTTTTGTTTATAACGGAAAGTAGGCGGCTATAATTTCTGTAATTATATTCCACTTTAAATTTTCCATAATGTTCAAATTGATGTATTTTCGCAATGGACTGCACCAACAATTTCATCTTTTCAAATTTTGAATTAATCGCTAGTTCAATATCGTGAAACTTTGCCATTTCTCGGACAAAAAGATAAGTTTGTTCCTTTGCGCCATCCCATGCAGATCTTTCAATTATGCACAATATTTTCACTTGGCTCTCCTAACGATAAATCAGCAATATAAGGAATTGTTTGCAAGTGCTAGTTAGAATATACCTGATATATGACATTAGTGTTATTTGAAGTTTTGATGACAACATTTTATTTTATGTATGAGGGTATAAACCCCCTAAGTTGTTGCTATGTCGTAATTTTCCCAATCTATGGGGATAACTTGCAGTGAAAATTGAATCTAACGATTAAATTTATTTCTAAAGACTTATCACTTGTTGTCCGTTTATTTGTATATAAGCGTTCTCGGCACAATATTTGAGGACTCTTATTGATCCGAGGATGTTTCTCTACATCAGGAGCAGTAAGATGACGTCTGAAAACAGTTGTTTTAACCGTCGTAAATTTTTGCAGGCCTTGTTTGCTTGTAGTGCTGCATTGCCTTTTCCGCTAATTTTATATGCTGGGGACCGCGCCAGTCAGGAACCTCGCTTACCTATCGATCTTTCTTTTGCGGATAAAAACGGGGTTGGTCCTGAATTGGATGCGCCGTTTGTGGAGGAAAACCTGATTCCACTACACCCTGAAATCTCTCTTTCCATTGACCCCGGTTCGGAAAAATCCTTACATGCACTAAGCGCTCTAAAAGCAGAATTTTCTGCCACGGGCGATGATTGGCGAGAAGATTTTTCTCTGAGTTGGTCGTTTCAGCACTATGGGGTTCCTGGTAAAGGCGATGTCTGTGATAAGTTAATTGATTATTGTCACACCACAAAAGAGTACCTATATGGTAATTTATCCGGCTTGGACAATGTTAACTTCCAGTGGCACACGCTGGAAAATAGAACGGATGTGCGAGATTCCCACGGAAATCATATTCTCGCAGGAAAGCATACTTACTTTGTTGTTCGAGTAAACGTCGTTGATTCGGTAGGTGCTGTTCAGCAACCCTACTTAATTAATGCGACACCGGTAAATCGTGCACTCCATTACATCAGCAACAGTGATCATGGTGTTAAAAATGCTGATCGTTCATTGCCGACGAGGCG
>Ga0316207_10003687_pt1 | contig 14004 bp, 18 predicted proteins | sample 6weekpyrite_MG_FD_204943 | JGI IMG/M metagenome (GOLD analysis project Ga0316207, IMG submission 204943) | Microbial mat bacterial communities from mineral coupon in-situ incubated in ocean water Damariscotta River, Maine, United States -... | ecosystem: Environmental > Aquatic > Marine >... | reverse complement strand
GTATTTTAAATGGTTTTTATATAACTACGATTTCAGACAGAATAAAATCAAAGAACGGTCTTCTGCTGATGTGATAACACCTGCCGAAATGGCTCACACTCGTTTGCGAGCTCACGAGGCGTACCAATCACTACACTACCGTCGTCATTGAGGTAAATGACTCGGTCCGCGTTAGTGATGGTTGAATAGCGATGGGCGATAACTAATAATGTGCTTCGATGATGTAAACGGTTTAATGTTTTTTGAATCTCAACTTCAGCAAGACTATCCAGTGCCGAGGTTGCTTCATCCAGAATGAGCACAGGTGCATGTCGCAACAATGCCTGTGCTAATGCTAGTCGCTGTTTTTGCCCAACGGATAAGCTACTCGCCGAATGACTTCCAGGTCGTGTATTGATACCCTGCTCCAACTTATCTATAAAGTCTTTAGCATTTGCGTCCTTAATTGCCTTCATTATTTCTATATCACTAGCACCTGGATTACTTAATCGAAGATTATCCAGAATACTTCCATCAATAAGGAAAGGGGATTGCCAAACAACCGCAAAACGAGAGCGTAGAGCCTGCAATGAAATATTCCTGATATCAATATCATCAATTAAAATCGAACCCGCATCAGGCTCATAAAATCTTAGCAAGAGTTTTGCAAGTGTTGACTTCCCTGCACCACTTGGGCCAACAATAGCAACAAATTCTCCACTGCGAATTTTTATACTTATATCATTAAGTATTTTTTTACTCTTACTATATCCAAAACTAATATGTCTTAACTCAATCTGTCCATTAGTGGGAACCGCCGTGATTTTTTTTGTCTGATCTTTAACGGATGGCCACTCATCTAGTATCGCCATTATTCTCTCCGCCGCAGAGGCACGAATTTGTGACTCTACTGGCAAAGCCACAATCCCTCGAATCGGTACCGCCAGATACCCTAAATACAACAAAAATTTCACTAATTCGCCCATATTCAGGTACCCTGTATTAACCCTGTATACTCCTATTGTCACCAGCGTCACCGCAGCCAGTGCTATAACCAGTTCAAACGTTACAACAAATGCATTGTTTAGCATTAAATTATTCATTGCACTTTTTTTGAATTTCATAAAATTACTATCAAACTGTCGCAACATCTGGGGTTCTGCGCTCAATGAAACGATTCCCTGAATATTATTCAAAGTATCTTCTTCAAAACTACTCATGTTACCCTGACAACTTAAAAATTCTCGAGCAGTAAGCCTGGCTCTACCCAGAAACCAGTGCTGGTGAAAGAGAATCACTGGAACAATTAATAAGGTGCAGAGCGTCAGAAAAGCATCAATATACAGTAAAATCGATAAGTAAATTAAACCACTTAATGCAAACACATATAACTGAGCAGGTGAAAGCACAATTAGTTGAGATATGAAATATATATCCTGACCAAGTCTCGCCAGTAAATCCCCTGTTGGGGTTTTATTTATATAAGGAACGGATAAGCGAAGCAGCTGATGGTATACCGCATGTCTTATCTGGTAAATCATTTGCTGCTGAAGAACTTCATGAAAATAATGATTTAAATAACGTAGTACCTGTAAAAGAATTATCAACAAACAAAACGCAAACAGATAAACTCCTGTTTCTCCTGGCTCATTGTTGCTCAGTGAATTAACCCCATTCCCTACCACCCATATAATACTTGCACCCGTAGCAATCATTGCTGACATTACAACTATGTTCAAACCCACTTTTATTTTTTCTTTATTAAGGTATTTCACAAACCTTAGAAATATCTTATATAACTTGCCGCTCGTTAATCGTTGTTTATCAGGCGTGATATTATTTTGCATATATATCAATAGAGTTAGTTTTATGAGGTTTCGTCATTATTTTATAAATTAGGCATCTCTTCTTGAGCATAACAACTTCTACTACTATATCTAATGACCATTATTCACTACATAGCCACCCTTATTATTTATTTTATTTAAATCACCAAATTATTTATATATTTAATATATAGCCTTTAAATACCACTTATAATTAGCTACATTCCATCGAAATTATTCCATAGAATAGATTTATTAAATACATAACATATTGAAATATATTTAAATATAATACAAAACACCTTTATACTTACAAATTAACCATATTTATAATTATTACATCAATTATAAGTCATTATATATCACTATTGTGCTCTCAATATAATCACATAATATGATTTTTATATTTCACTTTATCAAAACATTTGAGGGGATATCCAATGGAGAGAAGAAAATTTCTTAAAATAGGTGTAGGGGGTGTGGCAGGCCTTGTCTCTGGCAGCGCTGCACTCTTAACATGGACACCCAGGTCTTTCGCGGCCACCGTTAATGTCAATTTAAATGCGGTCGCTGGTGATATCACTATGCCAGATAATAGTTCCGCCTATATGCTTAGCTTTAGTTCTAATAACTCACCTCAGTTTCACGGCCCAACCATACTTTGCCAGGAAGGGGATACGGTTAATGTCAATATTAACAACGACCTGTCTACTGATACGTCTTTTGTCGTAACCGGTACTTCTATAAACCAGTCTATTACAGCTAATAACTCGCGAAGTTTTTCATTTAGTGCACCTGCTCCGGGAACCTACATTTATCATGACGACCAGAACAATGGTGTAAATAGAGTGATGGGATTAAATGGCGCCCTGGTTGTCATGCCTAATAGCAACAACCAGTCTTTTAATAATGGCCCCACCTTTGTGCGTCAATATAAATGGGCACTTCATTCAGTTGATCCTGCCTGGGGCGACACTCTCCGCTCTAATGGTCACAATGCAGTTAACAACATTAACCCGAATAGTTTCGATCCGCGTTATTTCACTTTAAATGGTGTGAGCTACCCGGACACTCACAATCCTGATACCGAGATAGAAGGCGACTTTGGAGATGCCGCTCTTATCAGATTGATAAACACCGGTGGAATAATTCACTCACCCCACTTCCATGGCAACCATGTTGAGATCACCAGCATCAATAGAAATAATTTTAGCGGACAACGTAAAGAAAAAGACATCGTCTCAATGATGCCGCTGGATGCTCGCGATGTAATTTTCCCCTTTAAGTCTCCACCGGATGCCTGGCCTCCTGCAAATGGTGCGCAGCATTACCCAATGCACTGCCATTCAGAAATGTCACAGACAATGGCGGGCGGCAGTTATCCCCATGGATTACATGCCGGAATGGTTATAGGTCACTCACCTGCAACTGAACCGACTCTATAAATTAACAACTTACACAAATAAACTGAGGATATTAATATGGGACATGGCATGGGTGGTGGTGGAATGGGCGGTGGCGGTGGCTGTGGAAACGCAGGCGTTACGGGTAATTGCGGGCTTAATGTTCAGGCTCCTGCAACACCCAATATAGTCACACCTGATATTGAATTTTTCCGCGCAACTTTTATGGGCGGTAATGCAACAATCGATGGCACCAATGTTGCCATATGGGGTTTCAATGATGGAGGTGGAGGAATGGGCGGAATGGGTGGAATGGGCGGATCGTTTCCATCTCCCCCTATACGTGTAAGGCAAGGTCAGATTGTACACACCCATCTTAACGTTATGATGATGGCCCCGCATACAATACACCACCATGGCATTGAACCAGATGATCATAATGATGGTGTTGGGCATTATTCATTTGATGTGCTCGGTAATTATACTTACCAGTGGAGAGCATCCCATGCGGGTACTTATTTTTATCACTGCCATGTCAACACGGTTCTTCATGCTGAAATGGGCATGTATGGTGCTTTAATCATTGACCCATCGAGTGGACCTGGTTCCGCATCTGATGGCACGTCCTATGATGTAGAAGCAATCTGGGCTGTTGATGACATAGATACCTCCTGGCATTGCCTGCCATGGGATGCGGCCTTATGTGGTGGCGACGCTGGTTTTAACAATTTTAATCCGGACTTATTCTGCATCAGCGGAATGGGCCAATCAGAACTTGATGCAGATGCAGGAGCAGCAACGCCCGCCGTTGCAATTAATGCCAGTCGTGGTGATACCGTATTATTACGCTACATCATGGCAGGCTATGTACCGCAGCGTGTGACATTTCATCGCGACCTGGGAGACATAACGATAGTTGCGGAAGATGGGAGAAATTTACCACAGAAAGTCACTTTATCTGCAGGCTCATCGATTTTCATGACAGCGGCCGAACGTTATGAGTTTATCTTTAGCCCCTCCACTTCTGGAAATGCGATTCCTATAGATATTGAATACTTTAATTATAGAAGTGTATCCGGCTCACTACGTTCCATTGGCAGCATTACTGGTTACGTTAATATTAATTAACTTTTCCGAGGTACATGCACCCCGGGAAGCTTATGCAATTTAGCATTATTACACGAGCATAAGCTTCTCCTGGGGCGTAGTAGATTGCAATCACAAGCGCGCCACCCAAATATTAAATGGCATACTCATGGCTTCACACACTTCTTCAGGTGTCTTACAACCCAACACTTTTTACCACTTACACCACTTAGACTGTAACGGTGGAGCGATTTCAAAAGATGGCGTTAGACACGTCCTGGTAGCATATTAATGTATTGCACAATCCGAGGACGACTTCCAAGATTAGGACGACTCCCATGTGGAAGCGCGTGATGCCAAATAATCATATCTCCTGCCTGGCCACCGACAGCCATGGAACCAAGTGCATGCAAATCCTGTTGCTGGGGATCGGTTTCAGGTTTGAGTGTGCGCAGCCAGTCAGGCAAGCGGTGATGGAATCCGGGAACAAGTGTGAGCGCACCCTGCTCAGAAGGTGTATCAGTAAGATAAAGTATTCCTTGCGTACCAAAAGTCAGGGGCAGTGTGAAATCAATATCCCAGTGCAGGTCTGGACCAGGAAATGGCCAGTCATTACGTTGAGGGGGATGAAAACCGCAACGATCCGCTGAAACCCAAAGGTCCGCAGTGCCCCAGAGCTGAGCAAACGCCTTGTGGATGCGTAGACTGTGACGATTTTCCTGAAGCAAAGGGTGCTGGATCAGCTCAACCATAATTCCGTGGGCCACGCTTCCATACCAGGAATCCGGGGAACCCGGATCTGCACCCACATGGTCGCAAATCACACTCGCGGCCTCTGCCCTGGCCCTTGTTGAGACAGCATCTTTTAGCACAACAAAGCCATTTTCTTCCCAGAATGACAAATCATCCTGCGTCAGAACAGGCTCCATATTTTCAATAGTCTTCAACCACTGCTGAACAGGTTCAGTGTATGCATCCCCGGTAATTGTCGCATTAAGTCGATTGATGCTAACCTGCTCAGGTCTCCCCACTTTCGTGACGATCCACTTTTCAAAATCATCAAACGTTGGAGCACTCGCATAAAGGTGCTGCAACGTCTCGTGTAGCCCAAGTCCCAGGCAGTCCATCACTATTTTATCCAGGCATTGCTCACTGTGTCGATTGATAGAATGACCAAGTAGTTCAGCCATCACTGAAGACCAAATCCGCTTGAGATGAAGCACCCCGAGCGAGCCAACTTCAGTGGAATGACTAATACTTAATGATTTGTTCATGCGATAAGAAACACCCTAAACATTTAATGCCCACATCAACCTTACAACAACAGGAGCATCGAACGATAATAGAAAGCATATTTAAGCCAACTGTTAAAAAACCCGCAAAGCGGATACACCTTTATATAACCTTCCCCCTCCCATTAATCTTGGTAGTTTCCCACTATCCAGCTATAAGTATCTACGTGAGGGGAAAGCCAAATCACACCCAATTTACCTTTAGACGATTTCAATTAACTCCCTCTAAGTTTACTACCTCTCCCCCTCTAACTAGAAATTTGCCTTTATATTTTTCAATTATAGACGGTGCTACTTTTTGATATTCTTTTAATTGATTTGGCTCATCAGCTTTGATTCGTATTTCTATATATGCAGTCATCATTATTCCTAATTTTATATTCATCTAACCTTAAAGCTATTAGATATTTTTCAAACTTTGATTTAAGTGCAATTAAGTGAGGGCAGAACACAGTTGTTCCTAATATTAACGAAAATATAGCCTGACCTACTAATGCTCTAATGTACCACTAATATCAAATGTAATTTATAACTATTCGCCTGGCCTTATACTTACAAGTCACACAAAGTTTTTACCATACTTTACTTCATAATCAAGCATTGTATCACTTGATATGCTAATTACTTCCCTCCAGTATTTGAGTTTTTTAATAAAGTTTTTTCTTGGCGAGGTTGAAAATGGTGTGTAATTATTGCCTTTGATGGATATAGTTGCTTCATATGGGTTACTTGGCTTAGTAATTATTATATAAATTTTATCACCAATCCCTACATTACTTTCACAGGTATTTTCATTGCAATCGAAACCACGTTTACTTAGCACGTTAAATAGCCGTGCTTTTATTTCGTCATGTGCAATGCGCTGTTTATAGGACTCGAAATCAGGCATACGCTTTAATAATATAGTACTTTGTAATGTGTGATTATGATCTGAGCAACCAAAAACAAATAACATAAGCGTATATAGTATTATATATTTCATTTTAACCTAACTCCCCAATAACCAGATTTTTGTTTAGCACAGCCCGGAAAATTGTCCAGACACGTGCATAAGTTAAGCTTTGATAATTAAATAGCCCCCAGCACCTAACATTAAACCACCTGCTACTTTTCTAGTTACATTACCATGTTTATTACTTACTGCATAAGAAACCACTTTATTTGCTGAAAACGCATAGAAAATTTTTACGCTACCAAGGCTAATAACCATAACAGATATTATAACCAGAACATCTGACGCCTGGAGTACAGAAAGGTTAATAAATACTGGGAATAAACTTGCATAAAAAATAACTGCCTTAATATCACTCAGTGTCAGAATAAAGCCCGCAAGGAAACTTGTGGTTAAATTTTGTCTGTTTATTGCTTTATCTATTTTAATTGTGACCATGTTTTTTGATGTTAGTAATGTATAACCCAACCAAAGTAGATATGTGGCTCCGAGATACTTAACAAATAAAAATAAACTACCTATAGCTTCTGCTACCATCGTTAAACCAAATATAGCAAGCAGGATAAAAACCAGATCACCTAGTATAATACCAGCAGTAACCGCAACACCATTAGCTATGCCCAATGTGACTGAACGCGTAATAACTAATGCAACACTTGCACTTGGTATTGCCGCAAGTGCAACCATAATTCCGAATAGTGTAATTGTCTCAATGATGCTCATTCTTTATTCGCCTAAGCCCGTCTGTTAATAGCTTGATTTAAAACTTGGGATTTGCGTTTTGTACAAAAATGCTTTTTACCTAGCTCATTTGCAGAGTGATGAGTAACGGTTCTTTTTTCAATTTGGGCACATGCGATTGTTAACCATTGTTTACATACAAATACTCGAGGATATTTCCCATCAACCTGTTTATTGATGTATACCGTTCTTGAGTGGCAGACAAAATTTCTACTTCGGATTGGATGCACTGGCCTTCTACGAGTTCATCTCTGCAATTCTCGACGATTTCCTGTACAGATATTAAAGTAGTTTCCAGGTGGAATTGTAGCCCAATAACATTACTGCCAATTTGAAAAGCTTGATTTCTACAACCTTTGCTTTCTGCGATTTGAACCGCCCCCTCTGGCAAGGTAAATGTTTCACCATGCCAATGAAAAACATCAATTTCTTCAGGAAACTGGAAAACTGAATTGCTATTTGGCTTTATTGCCTGAACTGGAAACCACCCGATTTCTTTTACCGAATTAGGGAAAACTTTACCCCCCATTGAATTGGCAATGAGCTGTGCACCCAAACAAATTCCTAGAACCGGTTTTCCTGCCTTAACCACACTTTTTATGAACTTTTTTTCTATTACTAACCAGGGGTATTCTAGTAAATCGTTGACACTCATCGGGCCACCCATGACAATGAGCAGATCAATATCCTCAATTTCTGGCAACGCCTTAAAATCGAAGAACTGAGTACCTGATATTTCATAGCCGGCATTTTGAAGCCAGGTCTCGATACTACCGAGACCTTCAAAAGGTACATGCTGTAAATAATGTGCTCGCATTTGTTTTCCCTGTTTTAAAGCTAAAGGTGAAGCGCCTTATTGGGCATCATGATCAATATCCAGTTCCATTTTCTTACCATGTACACTCACCTGTTTTACAACCGCTGCATAGAATGCCATTCCTGTGAGTATTATATAAGGCGACCCTATGACCAGGGACGTTAAATACACCTTAATTGATTCATGCATCGGGATAAAGAACAAGTAGATTGCAAGCATCCCAGTCGAACCAACTAATGCGAATGCAATAACTTGAGGCACACCCACCTTCGAAGTAACAGAAGGGTACAGCAGAACTACATCCACAAACTCCGGATAGTCCTGAGTAACTTTTTTTACAGTTTTTATTCTTGATGTAAAATAGAGCACCGCCATTACTCCCGTAGCAAAGTAAGAACCAAGTGCAACAAAAGCCGCAAGAACGGCAGGCGCTTTAGCCTCAACAATCATCAGTTTTTCTTTGCCAATGAGTTCACGATTTGTTATAGCTAGAACCAACAACACAAACCCAGCCGTTAGCCCAAGAAGCAAAACTTTCTCAATAGCCCTAAAGGCCTCCTTCAGGTTATCGATCAAAATATCCTCTGTGGTTGCCATGAGACCTCCGATATCCTTTTAAGGTACACCCGATGTGTGACTTGTTACGCGTAACTTTACCCATGTTTCGTTGTTGCCAGAATGGTGCCTGCACCTAAATATAATACACCACTTACACCGTGTTGATAATTTGCCAGTCCTTTAATTCTTAATGTTGATGATAATTTATCAGCAAGCAGGGCATATCCTGAATCTAGTGCCACCGCTAAGAGCCAGAAAATGAGCGAGAGCATTACTATTTGTAATTGGTAAGAAATAGCAGTTGAGGTAAATTGCGGAAGAAATGCACTGAAAAACAAAATAGTCTTGGGATTTGTGAGCGACACCCAAAAACCACGCTGAAAAGTACAAACAGCTGAGATTTGTGTATTGAAGGTATTACTAATAGCCAGTAAATGATTTAAGCCCAAATAAAGAAGATAAACTACGCCTAACCATTTAACCCAGACAAGACCGTTTGCCATAGTAGAAACAAACCAGCTTGTACCCAGTGCTGCTATACCTAGTTGAATAAGCATCGCAGTACTTGTACCAGCCACAGTCTGTAACCCGCGAACTTTACCCTGAACTATGCTGGTAGATACAATGACCAGTACGTTTGGACCTGGAATAATAATTATTACAACAGATACTAAAATGAATGCCAGTATTTCCACTTCTTTTATCTCGGTTTATGTATAACACTCCGTATCAGCGAACAACAAAACATGTATCGGTCTGTTGACAATACCATACGCTCATTATACATAGTAGCCCCCAATTAAAACCAAACAACGAGTTGTTATAGATAACACCATCTTTCAAGATAACCTTGATATTTTCATTCGGCTTAGCCAATAACTCAAATTAATAAGCAGGGCTTCCATCAACAATTAAAATGTCATTATAGGTTTCCTTTTAAATTGCGCCAATGGATCCATCTGGATATGGATTTAATTTCCCCATTAAACACAATAGCTCACCATTAATTGAAGTTGCCTGCTTGAGAATTTCTAAATTACTCAAAAGCCTTTTACAAGTTATATATTCATTAACAATACCAACGTCCATTGTCTTCTCCATACGCCAGAAGTAAGTTGGGCGAAGTAAGTGTCATTATGATCTGGCCCTACTTATGCGCTTATGCACTTATGTAGATAATTTGTTTAGCCGTCAAATCATAAGTAGCGAGCCCTCTACTACGTTTCTTTAGCATAAAATCACCACGAGCTTTTTTGTGCGCCGAAGCCGTCATAAAGCTGTTGAGCTTTAACATTGTCTTCTGCAGTTAACCACTGAAGTCGTGATAAACCCATTTTTTTTGCCGTATAAAATGCATTCTTAATTAACTCAGTAGCATAACCTTTATTTCTAAATGCTGGTTGAATATACAGGTCATTTAAAATTGCTACAACCTCTGCTCTAGTGCTTGAATATCCCTTATAAATTGTTGTGAAGCCAATTACATTTTTATTTAATCTGTACAAATGAAGGATACCGTTTTCATGGTTTTTGGTAAATTTTAAAAAATATAGTTTGTTTTTTATTTCATCTATATTTTTAACTCCGTAAAACACTTGATACTCTTTAATAAGAGGAAGGACTTCTTCTAGATTTTCAGTAGTTACTATTTCTATCACTTACCCCCCCCTTAAAGAAAAATGTAAGCATGGGTGCTTGACATGCATCCAGGTAAACGATAGCGAACGAGTCAAAGCAATTGTTAGTCACCGGAAGCTCCTCTGCGTATACAATATAACAAAATTTACTTCTTCTTTTTTATATTTAGTTTATTGGCAATTCCAATAGATTCACGAGCCCATTCTAATAATGTAGGTGGATCATCAAATAACTCACCAGGTACTTCATGATATTTCTTAACATTAACTTTTCCGGTTTTCTTTGTGTACCAGAAACATTCGGTTCCCATATCAATGTATTTACCCCTGGTACTATCATCAACGACAAAAAATAGTGCATTCCCCATAATCATCGCAAATTGAACAGAATTACACGATACTCCCTGCCCACCAAAGAACTTTCCAGATGTTATAGCATTAATTGGCTCTAGTAATTCTAAAACGTATTCGATGTATTCTTTAGTACTACCTGTCATATTTTCCTCAATCCTCGAACGAGAAGTCTAACACCGATTTCAACAGCATGTAACATGACTTAATCATGTGGGAATACGGAACGAAGCTGGAGCCACATGAGGGGAGTGTTGTTATCAGTCAAATTGAAAGGTATTTTTAGCTACTTTGATATATAAATGATTCATACAATTAAACACCTTAATTAATGTTCTTATGAAAAAACAGGAGATCAAAACCTTCCATATAATCTTTAATTTCCATTGTTTTTTCAAATCCATAGTTTAAGTAAAAAGAGTGCGATTTTTTATTTAGCGTATCTAAACGAATGGTGTTACAACTATGTTTTATTGCTACATTCTCAATTTCAGTTAATAACTTTCTACCTAAACCAATATTTCTATGCTTTTCATCTACAAATAACTTCGAAATATAAAATAAATTAAACATAGCATATCCTTTTATGCCACCTATAATTTTATGTCGCCTATCTTTTATGTAGCAATAAATATACTCAGGTCTATTTCCATCAGCTTCATTAACTCCATAGCTAATTAGCTCATCGTTTAAATACTTTTCTAATTCTTCATAATTTGAATCTATTGTTTCAAAAGAGTAATTATTCATAATATAGTAAGATAAAAGTAATGTTTTTCAGTTAATGCTCAGCAACATATGCTAATAAAAGCCAATATATATCCGCTGGAGCGCCCTGTTATATTTTTTTAGCAATTATTGAAAATATATGCCAGTGGTGTAATTTACCCTGTTCAGTTTTTCCATCTATATTATGTTCGGTCCAGCTAATTATCTCAAACCTATTAAATTTAGAGCGTAATTTAACTTCATTAAAAACTAGAATATCCGGCCAAAAAAGCTCCTTTCGGTAGCCTGGATTAGCCATAGTATCATCAGGACCTAAAAATGATCCTACAAAAACACCTCCAGGTGAAAGCGATTTGTTTATTTTACTCCAAACCTCATTAAACTCACCTTCAGGACAGAAAAACAAACTAGCATCCGCAAGAATAAGGGATGAATGTGGGTATGGGAAACTGTTAAAGCCATCCTGTGATAAAAATACATTATCTTTACCCTCAAATCGTTTCTTACAGCGTACTATTGAGTCAGCTTCAATATCAAAGGCGTGAACAACAAAGCCATGATCAAGCAAATATTCAATGTCTCTTCCAGCACCACAACCACAGTCAATCGCTATTTTGGGTTCGTCGACCAGTTTAACTGCTTGCTGGAGATCAGAACGCACATTGCGATTGAAAGTAGCATCATAATAATCTGAAATATCTTTATTTTTCATCCGTAATAATTTATGCAATTTAACGAGGCTATAGAAAAACAGAGTAAGAGTGTGTGGGCTACGTCACGTTTATTGCCTTTTAGTTTCATTTAAATAAATCCTGTTAAAGCAGAATAGCTTATTGTTTGTATAATCTTTTTTAAGCTAATTTCTGATTTCCTTATATATGCCTCAGTTGCTCAACATGCATGACTTATTCAGCCATAGTATCGTAAATTACTAACTTCAAAATATTATGCCTTATTATAAACAACTTCCATCCCGCTTACTGATCTTACTTACATCATAGGCTTGATTGATTAACCCTTTTATTCGTAGCGAATATTCCAGACACAAGTTTTATCATCGTCATTCGGTGTAGTAGATGAGCTTATCTTTTACTGCCGACACCGTATTTCATCCAGTCTGCATAACTGGCTTGATATTTATTTTCAGGTATAAATGACAGCGCTCACTAAATTCCTTTTCGTGAAAGAGCTGTTCCTGGATTAGTCATATATTTATTTTTTAAGTGACCAATCTGGTACGTGTTATTCGGCGTCTTCGTGGAATTAATCTTTGTCGAGTTATTTGTGTTCATTAATGTAATGCTTAATCAGTTATTGTTTGAGTTCTTTAAATATTCCAGAGACTACTTAAGAAACAATTACACTACTCAATCGATATGTTTTTTAAACCTAACACTCTGCTCAGAGACATCAATTAATATAGTGACAAAGGAACAGCACTATATATTTCGAGTTAAATATATTTGTTAAGCTTTATTCATACTACTACTTTCTATAGAAATGATATACCGAAGTAAAAACGATTGCCCCATTGTGACTAAGTTTGAAGTTGCCCAATAAATTCCAATAGCCGAAGGGAAGCTGGCAAGCACGAGTATTGAGAGAACTGCAGGAATAGCAAAAATTATCCATGTACTTTGTTCAGCAACACTTGGCATCATCGCCATGCTTAAAAAAGTAAGTACTCCTACAAAAAAAGCTAAGGCCATATCTGGTTTGGCAATATTGGAAATCCACATAAATTTTGAGTCTAACACCATTCCCTTCAATGTCTGAAAAACCCCAAATCCTAACACCCCTTGAGACCCTAAATTCAGGACCGAAGTTCTGTCCATAAACTTTATGCCTTTTCCCTTATATAAAGACATCATTTTATTTGCAAGCTCTCCAGGATTTTCCTTATATCTTTCTTTTAATTGCTCTATCTCTGGTTTCAATTCTTTCATGGCTAAATTATTTTTGTACATATTATATGCAGCCTTAAATGAAACAGGCAGAAGCGTAATTCGAGAGATTAACGTAAACACTATTATCGATAGAGCTTCTGATATTCCAAACTGGGATGAAATAAATATCATAGCATTTTCTATTAACGTGGTTGACATATTCCAGATTTCCATAGACACTCTCCGCGATGTGTAAACTTAACAGGCTGTAGAAAAACCAGGTAAACGCAAATGTTTTCTACATCTTAATTCATTTCTGTTGCTTTCATTAAATTGCTTAAAATACACCTAAGCAATACTGATATTGTTTTTAAATTTATCATTCTGGATCTAGCACTCGACAGCGAACTCAGTATAGATCTATTTGCCATTGTAGCGGAATTCATTAACTTCTCAATATTATGTACTATACAACAATAGTTTCCACTGACCCTGCCCCCTTCTTTGGTTGGTAATTTAAATCGATTAAAGGCCTATCTGGTATCTATATTGCTAATCCCGGGTTCGAACACTTCCATTTGGTGACTATACTACTGATAGCTCATAAGTTGTAAATTTACTGCCAAATAACTCACTTTCATATACATTTTTAGATATTTTTCGTAAAAATTTATATTCAGGTCGCGTATGAAGAAAATGTATGTAAACTGATTTATGACCAAGTTCTTTTGCCCAGCCCATTAGTTC
>Ga0316207_10003685_pt1 | contig 14005 bp, 12 predicted proteins | sample 6weekpyrite_MG_FD_204943 | JGI IMG/M metagenome (GOLD analysis project Ga0316207, IMG submission 204943) | Microbial mat bacterial communities from mineral coupon in-situ incubated in ocean water Damariscotta River, Maine, United States -... | ecosystem: Environmental > Aquatic > Marine >... | reverse complement strand
GTGGGATATGTTTGATTATTTATATTCAATGCTAAAAGCTGAAGAGTTATCAGGGTTTGGCTTTCCGTTTTGACTTTCCTACCCATCTGATCAAGCCGAGGAGGGAGTGATATTCACGGGGCCGTCTGCGAGGATGTCTGAGTGAATAGCTTCACATTCGCGAGTTCCGCAGCAGCCGTTAATATTACGACTAACGAGAGGACTCTCATGCTTTTTATGAGAGCTTGATTAGCGGGGCGGCATTCTTTTGGTTACTTTTCTGTCGCCTACATGGACGTAGGCGAGGGGCGTGAGCAGGATGCGGTAGCTTTACTCTAGACAGAAAAGTGACTTGCTGTCGGTCAACCACCGACGCTTTTGACGTTGAATCACATACTGCATACACTCTCAGAAGAAGAGTGAGACAAAAAAACTTGATATACTCCCCCTCATGGCAGGCCGAATCCCCCAACACTTCATAGACTCACTCATTAACCAGGTAGATATCGTCGATGTCATCGACGCAAGAGTCCCGCTAAAGAAAAAAGGCCACGAATATACCGCCTGTTGTCCGTTCCATAACGAGAAAACCCCGTCCTTCACCGTAAGTCAGCAAAAGCAGTTTTACCATTGCTTTGGTTGTGGTGCTCACGGCACCGCGATTGGTTTTTTGATGGAATATGAAAACATGGAGTTTGTTGATGCGATTGAGCAACTGGCAGCCGATCATCATATTGAAGTACCACGAGAAGACAGCCAATATCAACAGGGGCCTGATAATTCTGGTGTATATAAAGTATTAGAGAGCGCTGCTGAGAGCTATCAGCAGCAACTCAAGCAATCTCCTCGCGCTATTGAATATTTGAAAAAACGCGGCCTTAGCGGGGAAATCAGCAAGGACTACGGCATTGGTTATGCGCCTGACAGCTGGGATTTTGTTTTAAAGCAGGCTAAATCTTCTACCGAACAAAAAGACCTGGCCACAGGCGGCATGCTGATTGAGAAAAACAACCAGGCAGGACACTATTATGACCGCTTTCGTGATCGCATTATATTCCCTATTCGCGACAAGCGCGGGCGCACGATTGGTTTTGGCGGCCGTATTCTCGACCAGGGCGAACCCAAATATCTGAACTCACCGGAAACGCCGGTATTCCATAAGGGCAAAGAGCTTTACGGCTTGTTTGAAGCCAAAAAGAATGTGCGCAACCTCGACACGATTGTGATTGTTGAAGGTTATATGGATGTGGTTGCACTGGCACAAAACGGCATACGCTACGCAGTAGCCACGCTCGGCACGGCGACGACTCCGGATCAAATCAGTAGTATTTTACGCAGCGTTAAAAAGCTGGTGTTCTGTTATGACGGTGACCGCGCCGGCCGTAAAGCCGCGTGGAAAGCGCTGGAAAACACTCTGCCTTTAATGCGCGATGGTTATGAAATTCGCTTTCTGTTTTTACCCGATGGTGAAGACCCGGACACCATGGTACGCAAGGAAGGCCAGCAGGCTTTTGAACAACGTTTACAAAACGCCACGCCATTGTCTGATTTTTTAATCAATCAACTTAAAGAACAGACTGACATGAGCAGTATGGATGGTCGCGCACATTTTGCCGAAATGGCTAAACCCTTGCTGAATAAATTACCGGAAAGTATTTTTAAAGACCTGCTCAATGAATCGGTAAGCCGCGAAATTGGCCTGCATAATAAAACTCTGGTCGAACAGGCTCCGGTGCAAACCGCCAAACCGGTAAACCCGACTGAAAGCAAAGGCCGACATATTCGCATTACCGATGTTCGGCTTGCCGTCGGCCTGTTATTACAGCAACCATCGCTGGGTTCACAGGTGGTGATTGATGAATCACTACGTGAGGCCAATATCCAGGGTATTGATGTACTGTTTGCTCTGTATGACATGATCAAGACTAGCCCCGAGTTATCCAGCGCCGCCATTTTAGAACGCTGGCGTGATCATGAAATGGGCGGCTTTCTTAATAAGCTTTTACACTGGGAGATTCCCGGTGCAGATGATTTGACAACATCGTTGACCATGCTTAATCACGCGGTCGAGAAAATGCTGGCAAAGACCAAAGAACAACGGTTTGAAGCCCTGCTGCATAAGTCTCAGCAAAGCTCGCTAAATGAGGCCGAAATGGCTGAATTGCAGTTATTAATGCAGCGCAATGAAAGCAACGATGATTAATCTGCCGCCTGTCGGCTCATAGCCATTTCTATATTAATAGTCTATAATCTTTTGACGCACTGAGGGGCGCTGCAGCAGATTCCTTTCTGTCAGGCTCAGTGTATCAACAAAACGGCGCTCATTATTAGTTTGTAGCTAAGCAATGAGCGCGTGTCACCGTTATGACCTTTCTCGTTCAGCTACAAAAAATACATCACGTATTTGCTAATCATGATTGATAGCACCGAGGAATATAGATATGTCAAATAGCCATTTATTTACCTCTGAGTCGGTTTCAGAAGGTCATCCTGATAAAGTTGCCGACCAGATTTCAGATTCAATTTTAGATGCCATTTTCGAGCAAGATCCTAAAGCACGTGTCGCCTGTGAGACCATGGTTAACACCGGTATGGTCGTTATCTCCGGTGAAATCACCACCGAAGCCTGGGTCGATATGCAGGACGTAGTTCGCCAAACCGTAAGAGAAATCGGTTACACCAGCTCAGAGATGGGCTTTGATGCAGACTCCTGCGCAGTTATTACATCAATCGATAAACAGTCTGCCGACATCGCCATGGGCGTTGATGAATCAAGTGACCACGAACAAGGCGCTGGCGACCAGGGTTTAATGTTTGGCTATGCCAGCAATGAAACCGATGTATTAATGCCGGCCCCGATTACCTACGCACATCAGTTAGTGAAACGTCAGGCTGAAGTTCGTAAAAACGGCACACTATCGTGGTTACGCCCAGATGCTAAAAGCCAGGTCACTTTCCGTTATGACAATGGCACCCCTGTTGGTATTGATGCTGTTGTTTTATCGACCCAGCACAACCCTGATATTTCTCTAGATGCCTTACGTGAAGCGGTAATGGACGAAATTATTAAACCGGTTCTGCCAGAAAACCTGTTAAACAAAGATACAAAGTTCTTCATTAATCCAACTGGCAACTTTGTGATTGGCGGCCCGGTGGGTGACTGTGGTTTAACCGGCCGTAAAATTATTGTTGATACTTATGGCGGCATGGCTCGTCATGGCGGCGGCGCATTCTCAGGCAAAGACCCTTCAAAGGTTGACCGTTCTGCTGCTTATGCCGGTCGTTATGTGGCTAAAAATATTGTTGCTGCTGGTCTGGCTGATAAATGTGAGATCCAGGTTTCATATGCTATAGGTGTGGCTGAACCTACATCTATTTCTATTCAAACTTTTGGCACTGGAAAAATAGATGATGACCGTATCGTTGAATTGGTACGCGAGCATTTTGATTTAAAACCAAAAGGTCTTATCCAGATGCTTGATCTGCTTCGTCCTATTTATAAAGGAACAGCTGCATATGGTCATTTCGGTCGTGAAGAAGACGACTTTAGCTGGGAAAAAACAGATAGAGCTGCTGCACTTAAAGATGCTGCAGGCCTTTAATTTTTTAACGTAAACAAATTACCCAATTTTTAACAGGAGCTGCTTATGAGCGCTGTAATCGATTCAAATTTTACTGACTATAAAGTCGCCGACATTAACCTGGCTGACTGGGGTCGCAAAGAAATTGCTATTGCCGAAACTGAAATGCCAGGTCTGATGGCTATCCGTGAAGAATACGCAGGACAAAAACCACTGGCAGGTGCTCGCATTATGGGAAGCCTGCACATGACCATTCAAACAGCTGTGTTAATTGAAACACTGGTTGACCTTGGCGCCGAAGTTCGCTGGGTATCATGTAATATTTTTTCTACGCAAGATCATGCTGCTGCCGCAATCGCTGCACAGGGTATCCCTGTTTACGCATGGAAAGGCGAAACGGTTGAAGAATACTGGTGGTGTACCGAGCAGGCACTAAAATGGCCTGATGGTAAATTACCGAACATGATTCTTGACGACGGTGGTGATGCAACACTATTAGTACACAAAGGCGTTGAATTTGAAAAAGCCGGTGCTGTACCAGATGCAAAAGCTGACGACAATGAAGAGTATGTTGAAATTTTAAATGTACTTCGCCGCAACCTCGATTCAAGCCCAAGCATGTGGCAGGACATTGCAGAAAGCATTAAAGGTGTTACCGAAGAAACCACCACAGGTGTTCATCGTTTATACGAAATGCAGAAAAATGGTGAATTACTGTTCCCTGCAATGAACGTAAATGACTCAGCGACCAAGTCTAAGTTCGATAACCTCTATGGCTGTCGTGAATCTTTAATTGATTCAATCAAGCGCGCTACCGACGTAATGATCGCCGGTAAAGTTGCGGTTGTTTTAGGTTACGGTGATGTCGGTAAAGGTTGTGCTCAGGCATTTAAAGGCATGGGTGCAACAGTATGGGTAACAGAAATCGACCCTATCTGTGCATTGCAAGCAGCAATGGAAGGTTACCGCGTTGTTGATATGAACGAAGCCTGTTCACAAGGTGATATTTTTGTAACAACAACAGGTAACGTTAACGTTATTAATCATGATCATATGACCAAAATGAAAAATGAAGCCATTGTTTCTAATATTGGTCACTTTGATTCTGAAATCGAAATTTCTTCACTGGAAAAATACGAATGGGAAGAAATCAAGCCACAGGTTGATCACGTTATTTTCCCAGACGGCAAACGCATTATCGTGCTGGCAAAAGGTCGTTTAGTTAACCTGGGTTGTGCAACTGGCCACCCAAGTTTTGTCATGTCAGCATCTTTCACTAACCAGGTAATGGCGCAGATTGAGTTCTACCAGAAATCTGAAGAGTATAAAAATGAAGTTTATATTCTGCCAAAAATTCTGGATGAAAAAGTGGCCCGCTTGCACTTACAGAAAGTCGGCGCTTACTTAAGCACACTTTCTCAGCAGCAGGCAGACTATATCGACGTACCGGTTGATGGCCCTTATAAAGCCGATCACTACCGCTACTAAGGTTCGAGGACAAACGTAATAATGAACCCTACATTTAGCTGTGAGTTTTTCCCACCAAAAACGGAAGCTGGGCTGGAAAAACTGTTAAACACCAGTGCAACCTTAAAAAAGGAAATTAGTCCCGAGTTTTTCTCGGTGACTTTCGGCGCAGGTGGCTCTACGCGTGAACGTACTTTTCAGGCTGTTACTAACATCATTAAGCATACTGATGTACCAACAGCTCCTCATCTGTCGTGTATCGGCTCAACCAAAGAAGATATTGCTTCGATACTCGACAAGTATAAAGAACAAGGCATAAACCGCCTTGTTACTTTGCGAGGCGACATGCCATCGGGCATGGTGACAACTGGTGAGCTACATTACGCCAATGAACTGGTGACGTTTATTCGTGAGCACTCGGGTGATCATTTTCATATTGAAGTGGCCGCATACCCGGAGTTTCATCCGCAAGCTGAATCACCGAAAAAGGATTTGCAGTACTTCAAGCAAAAGGTCGACGCAGGTGCTAACTCTGCAATAACGCAATACTTCTACAATGTTGATGCGTATTACCAGTTTGTTGATGATTGTGAACTTATGGGTATTGAAATCCCTATCGTTCCCGGCATTATGCCAATCACCAACTACAGCAACCTGGCGCGTTTTTCTGACGCCTGTGGCGCAGAAATCCCGCGCTGGATTCGTCGTAGACTGGAAGACTTTCATGATGACATTGATTCGCTAAAAGCTTTTGGCGCTGATGTGGTTACCGATATGTGCCAGCGTTTACTCGACAACGGCGCACCCGGCCTGCACTTTTATTCAATGAATCAAACTGAAGCCACGTTAGCAATCTGGAACGAGTTAGATCGCTAATATTTTTATTCTCTCACCTTATCAGGTGAGAGAATAAAACACCCACCTTAAACACCCCCTACCTATAACATTTGGCGTAGATGCTGTTATCTCGTCAATCAAGTACAATAAACTATCATTTTTGCATTCATAAGCGTTTACACGTGGAGAAACCAATAACATGGGCAATAACACCCTGATCGAAAGAGATTTATCCGTACTCTGGCATCCCTGCACTCAAATGAAGGACCACGAGTCTCTACCCATCATTCCCATCAAACGCGGCGAAGGTATCTGGTTAGAAGACTTTGATGGCAATCGTTATATCGATGCGATTAGCTCCTGGTGGGTAAATATGTTCGGTCACTGTAATCCACGTATTAATCAGGCCCTGAAACAACAGCTGGAAACGCTTGAGCATGTCATACTCGCTGGTTTCACTCATGAAACCATCGTCGAGTTATCAGAGCGGCTGGTGAAACTGACACCACAAGGTTTAAACAAAACGTTCTTTGCTGATAACGGCTCTTCTGCCATTGAAGTCGCGTTAAAAATGAGTTTTCATTACTGGGTTAATACCGGTAACAAAGAGAAGACAACATTTATTAATTTATCAAATTCATATCACGGTGAAACCATCGCTGCACTTTCTGTCGGTGATGTTGCGTTATACAAAGAAACTTACGAACCATTATTATTAAAAACAATCACCGCACCATCTCCGGATTGTTTTAATAAAGAAGAGGGTGAAACTGACGAAGACTATTCGGCACGCATGATTCAACCCATGCGTGAAATTTTACAAAAACATGCCGATGAATGTTGCGCTGTAATTATCGAACCGCTCATTCAATGCGCTGGAAATATGCGCATGTACCACCCAATCTATTTAAAGCTATTACGTCAAGCCTGCGACGAATTTAATGTGCATCTAATTGCCGATGAAATTGCTGTTGGCTTCGGCCGCACCGGCACTCTATTCGCCTCTGAACAGGCAGAAATCAGTCCCGACTTTATGTGTTTATCAAAAGGACTTACCGGCGGTTATTTACCTTTATCTGTCGTACTGACATCTGACAAGGTTTATGACGCTTTTTATGATGACTACGAAAAGCTAACCGCCTTTCTGCATTCACACAGCTATACAGGTAACCCAATGGGTTGCCGCGCTGCACTGGCCACGCTAGATATTTTTGAAGAGGACAATGTTATTCAGGCCAACCAAAGTTTGATAAAACACATGACAAAAGTCTCTGAAAAATTCAAAGACCACCCCAATGTGGGTGATGTAAGACAGCACGGCATGGTCGTTGCCATCGAAATGGTTAAAGATAAAAAAACCAAAGCCCCGTACGACTGGAAAGAACGCCGTGGTTTACGTGTCTATCAACATGGTTTAAAAAATGGCGTTCTACTACGCCCACTAGGAAATGTTGTTTACTTTATGCCGCCTTATGTCATCACTGAAGATGAAATAAGTCATATGGCACAAGTCGCCTTTGATGGCATTAATCTGGCAACTCGAGATTAAGTAAAACTAATGCGCATTTCTCGACTCTACACTGAAGAAAATTTAGCAGAAGGCTGTTCTATCACTTTAGACAAAGCAGCCAGCAGTTATTTGCTAAAAGTATTGCGACTAAGCGAAGGCACAGAAGTCCATCTGTTTAATGGCAAAGCCGTCAACGGCAATTACGGTTATTTCAAAGCAACAATTAATATCGCTGGTAAACAGGCTGAATTAACCTGCAATCAGTTTGTTATTAATAACAATCAGTCACCACTAAATATCACTCTACTCCAGGGCATCTCCAAGGGTGATCACATGGATACAACAATCCAGAAAGCTGTCGAGCTTGGTGTAACTGAAATAATCCCCATCATTTGTGAACGTACAGTTGTAAACCTGAAAACAGATCGACTTGGAAAAAAAATGCGCCACTGGAACGGCATTGTTCGAAGTGCCTGCGAGCAAAGCGGTCGTAATCAGTTATTAACTATTCACACTCCAATAAAATATAGCCAGATTAAGTTTTCGGAAAAGCAAACTGGTTTTATTCTACAACCAGACGCTGGACATTCTCTACTAGACTTTACTGTAAAAGAATCTGTAGCCATTATTATTGGTCCTGAAGGTGGTTTTACAGATGAAGAAATGAAACAAGCTAGCGACAAAGGGTTTAAAGCCGTCAAATTCGGCCCAAGAATTCTAAGAACAGAAACAGCAGCAATAGCCGCTGTCAGCATTATACAAAACACATGGGGTGATTTAGGTTAGTTCAACATGGCTACTTACACCCTAATGTAGGCATTGGATTTTTGAGTTTTTAACTATCTTTCAAACATCATTAAACAACACTATTAATTTCATCTAGTTCAAGGCACTGAATAAAAACAGCGCCTTGACTAGTGTATTACATGATTACCAGGCCATATGATAATAAGCCCAAATACGTTCGATATTCATTGGCAACCAGGCATCATATGAGCGCCAATGTTTATATTTAGGTAGCTTTACAATTTTACGCAACTTGTCTGGACTATGGGTACCCTTGTCAATCTCAGCTTTTACTGCCGCCATCAGATCTTCTAGATACATACGTTGTTCAGCGACAACTGACGCTGGATCAATGGCTGGTTGATTTGCGGGGCCATGGGCCGAAATCACATAGTTAAAATCCAACTGCTCTATTTCTTTCAGAGATCGGATCCACTCATCAGGCCAGAAATCAGGCATCGTTCTAAAGGCGACTCTTCGAGGTGTAACAATATCTACAACAAAGAGTATCTTTTCTTTAGGTACTCTCATAACAACCAAACTTTCGCCATGGTTTGGACCAAAGTACTTTAGCTCTAATGATCGTCCACCTATCTGCACCGTATATTCATTTTCAAATGTAATATCGGGTAGTGGATTAATTGGACTTGGATGGACTGACATCTCTTTCAAAACATTCTGGTGTGCAATAAATTTTGCACCTTGGTCTTTAAAGATTTTCCGCCTGAAATATGGTCATGATGATTGTGGCTATAAACAACATACTTAACAGGCTTGTCAGTGATCTTACGAATTTCTTTTTGTAAAAGTTTCGCAGCTTTAGGATTCATAGGATCAGTAACAATGACACCTTTATCCGTAACAAGAAAGATATTACGGTATACCCACCAGCGAAAAACGTACAGCCCATCACCAATATTTTTTACACTATGACCAAAAGGCTTGCCACCCATTGGTTCTTGTGTTGGAAAATCTGCAGACATTGCAATGGATGAAAAAAGCACACCAATCACAACAGTCAATTTTAATAAAATGCGTTTCATTTTCTTATCCTCATATTAACTTCAGATTAAATCGCAATGATATTTAAGCACCAACAGTCATTTGCTTTAATACGTTATCCTTCTTGAAAAAATGATGATGCAAAGCTGCACCAGCATGTCCCACTACCGACAGCACTAATAAAATCCATATGACTCCATGCATACCACGGAAAAATTTTGCAAGCTCAAGAGATTTATCAAGGAAAATAGGAAAATCATAAAGGCCAAAAAAACTGACCGGAACACCAGCAGCCTGAGACATCATAATGCCTGATAATGGCTGCGCAAACATCAGAGCATAAAGAACCCAGTGCATTCCTTTGGCCATTACCGCCTGTACAGGTGTTGTGCCTGCGGGTAGATCGGGTGATTCATTGATCAGCCGCCACAAAAAACGCATCAAAATCAGCATTAGCAAAATAGCACCAAACGATTTGTGCATACCTGCTGCCTGCATTTTCTCAACGCCTTTAGGCATAGATGCCAGGAAGTTGCCAGCTACAATTGAAAAACTAAGCATCAGGAATAACACCCAGTGAAAGCCTTTGGCAACCACACCATATTTATTAGCCGTATTCTTCAACATGATATTTCTCCCAGTTATTTATAGTATTTTCTCGTTAAGTGAATTGAGCATTGTTTCGGTTCGACTCACCTTGAAGACCAGTCTATATGTTTATTATTTCGACATAAATGTGCTATAAAGAAACTTATTGTTTCTAAATATTAACTAATATGACTATTCTTCCGTATCTTGAGACTTTTTCTGCTGTTGTTGAGAATGGTAGTTTTACGGCAGCAGCCGATGCATTAGGGATTTCTAAACCTGTTGTGAGCAAACAGGTTTCACTCCTGGAGAAACACCTTGGAGTACAACTTCTTAATCGCACGACTCGTCGATTGCATCTCACACAGGCAGGCGAGGTCTTTGTCAGCTATTCACATCGAATCATGTCAGACGTGCGGGAAGCCGAACAATCTGTTTTGCCCTTACAAAGTGAACCTCAAGGCAGGTTACGCATAACAGCACCAGAAAGCCTTGCCATGTCGTTACTTCCTGAAATGTTGCTTGGTTTTCAACAGTGCTTTCCCAAAATAGAACTCGAAGTGCGCATCAGTGGCCGGTTTGTTGATTTGATTGAGGAAGGTATTGATGTCGCCCTCCGAGTAGGTGAACTGGAAGATTCCAGTCTTATGGCTCGACGACTAATGCCCTGTAGTTTTCACGCTTGCGCATCAGCTGATTACTTATATCAGAATGGTACACCTAATCATCCTGATGATCTTCGAACGCATAACTGCCTCATTTATTCACAAGCACCCAATGCAGATCACTGGTTGTTTAAAGATGAGAAGGGTAAGAGCTTTAATGTAAAAGTTGAAGGTAATCTTCGTTCGGATACAGGTAATTTACTAATGCAAGCGGCTCTTAATAATAATGGCATCTTTATCGCCCCAACATATATGGTTAGCAATGCATTAAAAGAAGGCCGCTTAAAAACAGTGCTTGATGAATACACGCCAGCGACTCCAGGTTTATATGCGGTGTACCCATACAGCAAACTTGTTTCTACAAAGGTTCGCGCGTTTGTTGATTACCTTGTTGAAACATGGAATGTTTAGATTAGATACGGAGACTTGATCGTGATACTAGTTTTCTTCCGATGATAGCTACTGACTAAAAGCTAGCTCAATAAATCACTACACTTGCCAATTAATCGCTTGCAGTCCATTTTGTGTTAAATATTTATTAATGATTGAGAACGGTTTACTACCAAAAAACCCTCGGTACGCAGACAATGGTGATGGATGTGGCGAGCGAATTACTAAATGTTTTGACTCATCTATGACCGCACCTTTTTTTTGTGCGTAGGCACCCCATAATACAAAGACAATTGGTCGATCAACCTCATTGATTGTAGAAACAATTTTATCTGTAAATTGTTCCCAGCCTTTTCCCTGGTGCGAATTGGCGTTACCACTTTGCACGGTGAGCACGCTATTCAGTAGCAACACTCCCTGCTCAGCCCAGCTTTGCAAATTACCATTGGTATTATCTATTCCTAAATCGTCTTTTAATTCTTTATAGATATTTATTAATGATTTTGGAATTGGTTTTACATCAGGCATCACGGAAAAGCAGAGCCCATGAGCATGACCTGGCGTAGGATAAGGGTCCTGCCCGAGGATAACAACTTTTACTTTATCGAGAGGCGTGGTATTAAGTGCGTTAAACCAGAGACTGGAGTGCGGGAAGATAGTTTTACCCCGGTCTTTTTCTTCTCTTAGAAAAGATTTTAGAGACAGCATGTAGTCTTTTTGCAACTCAGGCAATAATGACTCACTCCAGCTTTGATCAAAAGCTGGCGTATTATTCTCTGTCATCGGTGAGATTAATAACCGGCTTGTTTAAACGTAGCTTCAACGGCCTTCAAGTCTAGGATATCGGCCGCTACCTCAGTATCACCTGTAGTAACAACGACATTTTGAATCACCAGTTTTATATTTCCTGAATTTTGATCAGCGCCGGCCTGCTTTATATTACCTTGTTCAATATTCATAACTTTTGGTGCGCGTTGCATCAATAATGCCATGTATGGGAACGTGGCATCTTCACTAATAGAATAAAGCACAGCAATTTTACTGCGCGGCGTTAGGAAATCTGGCTCACCCTGTTGCACCGCATCAAAAGAAAGCAGCGGCACTGAACGACGACGCCAGCTTAAATAACCAAGCATCCATGGTGGCGCATCGTTGACGGGCAATACATGCTCAACCGATACAATTTCTGCTATCGAGGCATTCGGTACGATGACGCTGCTGGTTTTCATCGGCAGCAATAAACTTTTTACAATTTTACTTTCGGCCATAATTTACGATGCTTTCTTGGCTTTTTCTTCATCCAGTACGGCGTTAATATTTTCTATTAACTCGTCTTCCTGGTACGGCTTACCGAGATAACGGTTTACACCGATCTCAATGGCTTTTTCTTTGTGTTTACTACCGGTACGCGAGGTAATCATAATAATCGGCAGGTCTTTCATGTATTCGTTATTGCGAACCATGGTGGCGACTTCATAACCATCCATACGTGGCATCTCGATATCCAGCAGCATAATATCCGGCAGACGTTCCTGTAGTTTTGCCGAAGCATCCAAGCCGTCTTTAGCAAGAATAACTTCCATGCCACGACGATTAAGAATACGTTCGGTGACTTTACGAATGGTAATCGAGTCATCCACCACCATAACAGTAAGCGTATCGGATGTTGTCTTCTCGGCTTCACGCTGCATTTCTTCTGCCTGACTCTCGATCTGGAATACCGATTTAGCACGTAATAACGCCGCCATATCAAGAATTAGTACTACATGTCCATCACCAAGTATTGTGGCGCCGGAGATACCTTTAACCGTTGTAATTTGTGCTCCAACCGGTTTAACAACAATTTCTCGACGACCAACCAGGCTATCAACATGTACAGCGACACGCAGGTCACCCGATTTAACAAGCAATACAGGGTAAGGCGCTGCCTGTTCGAGATGTTCTGCTTTTTTACCTTTTAATAAATACCCCAGGTATTTAACATCATAATTTTCACCGGCAAACTCGTAGGCGCCTTCACCTTTCTGGTAAATCATTTCCAGTTCGTAACCGCTGAGTCGAACCACACCTTCTACTGTATTCAGAGGTACTGCAAAAATATCTTCCTGAATATGTACAAGCAGCGCCTGGTTGATTGACAATGTCATTGGCAAACGAGCGATAAAACTTGTGCCTTTACCCAGTTTCGATTGAATATCAAGTGAACCACCAAGCTGCTTAATTTCACTATCAACCACATCAAGTCCGACACCACGACCTGAAATCTGAGTAACTTCTTTCGCGGTACTAAAACCGGGCTCAAGAATAAACTGAACGATATCGTGATCACTAATTTCACTTTCGGCTGCCATCATGCCATTAGCAATCGCCTTGCTACGAATAGCATCAACATTAATACCCGCACCATTATCACTAACCGATACAACTAGATCCTGGCCATCCTTAGTGATACTGATAGCAACCTTACCAGTCTCATCTTTATTCAGAGCAGCACGAACATCATCACCTTCTATACCATGTGAAACCGCGTTACGTAATAAATGCTCTAGCGGTGAAACGATACGATCGAGTATTGAACGGTCGACTTCCAGCTCATCACCATTTATCTCAAACTCGACGTTTTTATTAAGTTCGCGGGAAGTTTGACGAACAATTCGACTTAAGCGGCTGGTTAAGCCACTAAATTTAATCATCCGAGTGCGCATCAAACTTTCCTGCAGTTCAGTCGAAATTCGAGACTGTTGCTGCAGTAAGGTTTCAGATTCACGTACAGTGTTATTCATAAAGTCTTTGATTGACTCAAGGTCACTTACTGACTCCATCAAAGAGCGAGATAACTGCTGCATGGTAGAATAACGGTCCATTTCAAGCGGATCAAAATCTACGTCATAGTGTGATGATTCTTTTTCGTGACGAGAAAGAACTTGTGTTTCTGTTTCGATTTCCAGGTTACGTAACTGTTCACGTAAACGATCAACCGTTTGATCAAATTCTGAGAGGTTATAACCAAAGTCTGATAACTGCTGATTGAAACGACTATTATAAATATTAACCTCACCCGCATTATTTACCAGGTCGTTTAATAACTCAGCTCTGACACGTACCTGTTCCTGAACCGATTTAGGCGCCTTATTTTCTTCATCTGAATGCGCGACATTATGTCGATCGAGTTTGAATGCATGTGTTCCAGATGAAGGTTC
>Ga0316207_10003684_pt1 | contig 14009 bp, 12 predicted proteins | sample 6weekpyrite_MG_FD_204943 | JGI IMG/M metagenome (GOLD analysis project Ga0316207, IMG submission 204943) | Microbial mat bacterial communities from mineral coupon in-situ incubated in ocean water Damariscotta River, Maine, United States -... | ecosystem: Environmental > Aquatic > Marine >... | reverse complement strand
GTATTGCGCTAAGGTCAACTACTCGTGCAAACTTCGAGTTCGCAGACAAATTCCGAGAGTTTTTATCAAGAATTTCATTGATGAATTGTAGCGAACGCGAACTGGGGTCGAGTAGACCGGCACTCCAAAATACTACTGTGAAAATGTCACAATAATATTTTGTTGTAACCAAGCCCCTCACAGAACCGTGCTTGCGCTATTCACGCACACGGCTCCTCGACCACACACTTCACGCTAAAATAATAAGTTCACCGTCGTTCGCGGATTAGGTAATGGAAAACGTTCCAATAATAGGGAAAATTTCTCCCATGTGTAACAATCTCGTTTACCTCTGCGGTTTAGCCATTTAAAAAGAATCCGTTTTATCCAATGGGAAAAACTACCGAGCTTTCCCCCATTGTCTGTCACGCCATAATAAGCATAATGCCCGCGAAGTTTCGCTGCGGTAATTTTCAGGATATCAATTGTTGGCAAGGTTCTATTTGCCCTAAGCCAAGCATTGTATCCTTTCAATATCGCGGTAAAACGTTTGCTGGCTGTTTTCCTTTTCATACGGAAACGTTTACCATTTAGACTTACACTACAATAGTGCGTGAACCCAAGAAAATTAAATGTTGCCGGTCTATCGCCTCTGGCTCTTGCTTTGGCTCTGGCAATCCTGCCAAACTCAAACAATTTGGTTTTCTCAGGCGCAATATCTAGATGGAATTGGTTTAGCCGTTCTTCCATGTATTGCTTAAAATAGTTTGCATCTTGTTCCTTTTGAAAGCAGGCGACGTAGTCATCAGCATAACGAATGTATCGTACGAAACCATGACACCTTCGTTTTACCCGCTTCTCAAACCAAAGATCCAAAGTGTAGTGTAAATAGATGTTGGCAAGTAAAGGTGAAATCGATCCGCCCTGGGGCGTTCCGCGATCACTGCCTTTATGCTTTCCATCTTCATGAATGCCTGCTTTGAGAAATCGTTTGATGTACCGGAGTATTCGTTGATCTGCTATTCGATGCTGGAGAAAGGTAATCAATTGGTCCTGTTCTATATTGTCGAAGAAGCCTTTGATATCTGCTTCAACCATATAGTGGGTTAAGTTGTCTTCAACCGCATTGCTTAGTGCACGAAGTGCATCATGACAGCTGAGTTTTGGACGAAACCCATAGGAGTCATCGATAAAGTCTTGTTCATAAATCGCCTGAAGGATTTTAACAAGTCCACCTTGCACCAGTTTGTCTTCTAGCGTGGGAATACCCAGGGGTCGCTCTTTCTTGCTCCCGGGTTTTGGGATGTATATCCTAAGTACCGGTTGCGGCCTGTATGCCATGGAATGTAAGCGAGTCACAAGATTGTCGAGATTCGCATCCAAATCCTTGGCGTACATTTCTTTGGTGATATTATCAATGCCTGACGCAGCGTTTCCTCGTAGCTGCGAAAAACATTCCAGCAATAATTCTTTGTTCATTAAATGAAATAAACTGGTGAATTGACAGTGTTTGTCTTTGCTGGCTTTTAACGCTATGCGTTGCAATTTTGTTGGCACGCGTTCTTCATTTCTGTGCATGATGCGTGTATCCTTGCAACGCGGTTGTTGTCGTGATGGCCTTTCCTCCAGTTGCATTACACACTTTCACAGGTACTACGCCACCATCCGACTTCCTGAATCGCATCAGTTGTTCTCGCTTTATTATCACTTGTTCAACTTACTCTCTTCCTTGAAAGACAATTCAGGATCTCCCGAGTTGCCAATGATTCATACTGGTCAACATGCCATGCTTTACAACCCCGAAGTAGCTCTATGAGGCTTGTCATTCGTCTCATAGAATAGTGGTTTCCAGAAGTCGAAGTCTGTCACCCTACTTATTGCGGCTTTTCGAGGCTAAATCACTTCAGCTGTTGCTTACGGCCTGTTGCCTTGCGCCCACCGTGCTTAACATTTGGAATCACTTCCGCCTGCCCGATGTTAGCTACCCGGTGGTTGACCAACCTTGCCGGGACGAGATTCACACCCGTTTGTATCATTGACCTTGCTCGGCCGCACTCGACTTAGTTGACAATCAACATCTAGATATGAAAGACAGGTTTCAGCTAGAGAGCTGACATTGCCCGATGAAAACGAATACACTCAAGTTTAGGATATGTCTCACCGATGGAATTTGAGGCACGTATAGCGTGAATAATTACGTGTCCAGAAAAGCGGGTCAAGTTCCACCCGTAGTCCTGTTATTAATTTTTAGATGACATTTAGCATAAACACCAAACTCTAACGCCAACTTGCCGTTTTTTTATTTTTATCGATTTTAGAGCAACTTTTTTAAGCTTATGTTTTAGTTCACTATCTTTGAATTTATATTGGCATCTTCCCTAAAAACATTTTGGTGGCCATATCTACGAGTTTGACTATTTTAGGCCCACATTCCTCTGGTAGATTTTCCATGCTGAGATAAATAGAATCCATAGTTAGCTACCCAGGCCTTGACTGTAATCCGTGCCAGAACTTGAACAGGAATTATATTCAATTGAATTACCTGAAGTATCTTCAATGGTCATACCTTCCCAATACAACGTCATATCTGCATTTACACCATCAGCCTCTGCTTTCATATTCAGAAAAATAGTTTCTCCGAGCGTAATATTACACTTCAGTTCATAGCTACCCGATTCACGAATAGCTGAAAGACTTTCATTACTATCAAAATTTAGGGCTCGCGAACTAACCGTAACGCAGCTTATCCTACCCTTAAATCTACTATCGATTTCATTGCCGTTAAATAATACTTGCGCTTTCAATACGGCAGGTTGGCCGATTAAGCCGGCATTATTCGGGATAATCAACAATTGATCGCTTGCCGTTGCTGATATATCACTATGTTCCTCTTCAGATTTTACAAAAAAATTACCGTATTGGGCAGTAGCCTGGATTCCACCTGACCCTGATCCAGCATTAACAATAATTGGGCTACTTGGACCGTTATTGCGCTCTCTAACAGAATCATCCAATGATTCACTAAATCCACGCACTTCAAGTTTAGTCAAATGAGCGAATTCATCACTGACGACACACGCTGGTGTAGGAGCTGCTATTTTACCAAGTTCCAGTTCATCTAAAAATGGTAGATCTAATCCCTGAGTAAAAGGAATTCGTAAAGCTTTGGTATCGGTAAACACATAAAAATCATCTTCGATACTACCGTCGAAGTCAGCTGTCCAGTTAATGTTAAAATCAGTTTGTGCAAACGTTGCTGAAGTACGGGCTATTTCACTGGCCGTGATAGTGCCAGCTTCATCAACTCGTCGATAAACGATAATATCATCCAGGTTATACGGCTCGCTTGAAGTTAAGGATAAATAATCAATGGTATTTGGATTAAGCTTTATATCAAAATTCACTGAATCACCGATGTTGAAGCTGCTAACATCTGCATTTGCGCTTTGTAGCTTGGGCGACGTAAACAAATCCAGGTTTCTACTCAATGACACTGCCGCAACATTAATATCCAGTAGACCAAAAATGTTGGTTGCATCACCGCCCAATCCACCGTTGACATTTAATGTTTGTTTATAGTTCGCAGCAAAACCCAAATCCGCAACCTGACCATTAACTGTTGCCAGGCTGGCGCTTTCCACCAGCCCTCCCGATACTTTAAATGTATCAAATTGTAATGCGCGGAAAAAACGATTCCCCATGGCCAATTTGGTATAGATAAATCCTTTGAGGGAAGGTTCAATTCGAAACTGTGCATCGAGATTCTCGGAATCCGGCATAATGACTTTATAATCTGACTTGACGTCGGCTTCAGCTATGTTAATCATTTCCCAGCCAGATGCATTTTTTTGCACACCAATTTCTGCTGTAATTTTTGCATCCGTCGAAACTTCGGCACCTACTTGTGCCAGACTGATTTTGCCACCGATTTCAAATCCTATTCCAATGGGTATTTGCGCACCGAGTACTAGAGCAACCGGTCCTCCTACCGGTACCGTAAGTGTGACGAGCTGTAGGTCGCAACTGATCTTGCCTTCAATGGCAATATCAAATGTTGGAGTGACTTTAAGCGATCCCTTTACTTCTCCTGCTAATGCTAGTTTCTGCAATCCCTCGTTATTACTGTCGTATTGAATAATTAAATCAAGGTCGATACTGAGACTATCTGATATTGGTAATGCATTGAGTGTCAGTGGAATCGTGGGTAAGCTAGAGCTACATTCTAACGGGTGAAAAGGATTTGTTGGTGTACCAGTGGGTGTGCCGGTTTCTCTGCCACTTAGTGCCCTTGCAACAGATTTAGAAAGTGCGCCACCTAGTTTAGGTGTAAAACGAAAACTGCCATCCTTGTTTTTTTCCATAACGTAGAGACTATCGAGATCTTCTGCTAATTCAACATCTTCATTAGTTAATTCATAGCTTTCATCAATTTTTAATTCACTGATCATTTCATTAATGGGTACCAGTTCTAGCGTTACAACTGTGTCTCCATTCGTTTCGCTTTTGTCAACCACGCGCCCGCCAATGGGCTGGGTTTCATTACCCAATAACATATCGCCAGGCTCTACAGTCTGAGATCCTTTTAACGTGACTTTGTACCGAGTTCCAACACCAGTGGCTTGTGTTGGATCCACAAGTTCTGGTTCGCCAATAATTTGCTCATCATTAACAAAGACAGAATTTGCAACGGGTTGTATTGTGAAAACTGAAACATCGTTAGAATTTACGTTATCAATGGTGGCAGAAATTATGGCTGAGCCAACACTACTCAGTGCTTCCAATTCACCAGAATCATTAACTTGAATTACATCGGATTTATTTGAGGTCCAGCTAATCGGAGAATTTATCTCCACTTCTTCACCTGCAGCATTGTAAGCAATTGCTTTCAATTGATGTCTTTCGTTGAGACCTGTAAGTAGAACTGTACCAGGAGAAACCTGAATTCGAACAACCTGAGATACGTGATCTTCCTTATTCTCACTTCCACCACCGCAGGAAACAAGCATAAATGCCAGACTCAGAAAAATTAGAAACTGGATAGAACGTACTAGATGCCAAATAATCATTACAATAACCCCTTTATTTATTATACTTATAGAATATCTTAAATTTTAATAAATGTTATGTATTGTAGATCACAAATATTACTTGATTTTCGAGAGAGCATCTAACTCTTGATTAACAGAACCCGTAGTCCTGTTATTAATTTATATCGAGACCCCGGTCGAAAATAACCGTTCTAAATTAAATCAATGACTTGGTGCAGCATAAGGTCTCGTTATTTACAAATAACCGTGACCATTAGATCATAATCACTTTATCGGGGGAAATTTATGGGAAAATGGGCAATTACAAGCCAAGCCTAATCTGTTAGAGCAAGATAGTCTTACAGCGGATCATAAAAACATTAATAGTTCTTAGATAGAAAGATAAATTAACTAACTGATAACAGGCTCTGTTGTCCTGCCATCTAGCTATTGTTATTTAAGGGAATGGCTTTTTATAAACAGTTAGCAGCCGTTTAAAGTGTATTGCGCTAAGGTCAACTACTCGTGCAAACCTGAAGCTATCTAATCACAGACCAACTAACGCAACTGATTAACTAAAGACTTTGCTAATTGTCAGATTTTTGTCGAAAATCGCGTATTATTCTGTCAGCTCAGGTTTGAGCTACGACATGTATTCAAATAAATATCTGCTTTTACAATGAAATTCGAATTCAATTCTTTAGAAAACTAGTCTTCAAAATACGCTATCATTCTATTTCGCATTTTCGAATCCGGTAACCGACCATAACATGCACCCATATTTTCTTGCATGTGTGCCACTTTTGAAGTAGCTGGGATTGCACAAGACACATGCGGATGCGAAATAATATATTTCAAAAAGAACTGCGCCCAATTCACACAATCAATCTCATTAGCCCATGGTGGCAGAGGTTTTTTATCGACATAATTAAATAATCCTCCGCCTTGAAATGGTCGATTTATTATAACTGCCGTTCCTCGCTCTGCGGCCAGGGGCAGTAACCGTTGCTCAACTTCCCGATCGATAATGTTGTAGGTAAATTGAACAAAATCAAATTGCTCTCGTTGCAACGCTTTTTCTAATTCTCTATGCCGTCTTCCATGAGAAGTCGTAATACCAATATAACGAATCTTACCATCTCGTTTCCACTCTTTAAGCGTTTCTAGATGATCTTCCCAATCCACCATATTATGAATTTGCATTAAATCAAAGTGATCCACACCCCATAGACGGCGTGAATATTCCATTTGCTTTTTACCTAGCCATTGTCCTTGTATCCAGACCTTGGTTGCTGCAAAGAGTGCCTGCTTATGTGAGATTTCTTGCAGACAATAACCAATAACTTGTTCCGAGCTTCCATACATCGGGGAAGAATCAATGACTGAACCACCATTTTCAAAAAAAGTTTCAAGTATTTTTTTTCTAATAAGAAGTTCTGATTTGTCCTCACCAATGTCGAATGTTTGCCAGGTTCCCATACCTATGACTGGTAATAACTCACCTGATGATGGAATCTTCTTTGTAAGTAATTCTGGTAAGGACGTAGCTTTTAGGAGAGGATTAAACAATACAATGCTGCTACTTCCTAGCAGAAAGCGAAGAAAATTACGTCGTCGAATTAAATTACTGCCATTTAGCATAACACCTCAAAACAGTGTATATCTTTGATTAATCCAATTATTCAGGGCTTGTTTTGTTTTAAAGGAATTTCCGTTAAAAATAATTGCCTCAAACAAATTTATATAGATTTAATTTACCACATGAACAAAAAATGTTTTGTCTTTTTCGTCTTTATCTACACCTAAACCCGCACCCCATCTCACCTGAAACTTTCGATTACTTAAGTTTTCTAATTCTTCAGCAATTTTTTGAGCGATCACTTTTGATGATTTATCATAGTAAAAAACAGTGGATTTAAGAGCCAACCACTGAGGTCGTTGATTTAATAGCCCACCAAAACCAACATTGTTTCCCTGGGCAACTAAATAAGACCGTATAGACTGGACTACAGACTCTTCAACACCAAAAGCCCACACATCCATAATATAACCTGTTTCACTCGCGGCCGCTGCTTCAGTAGACATTAACCGTTTCTCTACAGCAATTACTTTGTTTTCTTTAACGCTTAAATAATCTGCTTTTAATTCATTTTCCTTAATTACCTCATCTGCTTTTACTTCTTTTTTTTGTGCTACAACAATTTTACTCTCAGCAGCAATTGTTTTTATTTCCGCTGCCTGATATTGATAAACACCAAAAACTAGACTACACAGGCTAACCAATATAGATGGTTTTTGAAACCAAGGTCTTTTGAGTATTTTCAACTCTAAAGCAAGCTTTTCAAGCTCCATTTCCTCTTTTGTCATAGAAAACCTTGTACTCCTAAAAAGCTATCAGCGCACATAAACTATACAGATAGGTCCAATTTTTCTTTATCTTTTTTTGTTAACTTACTCACAACTAATTCATATGATTTTTTAGACAGATCCTTAAGCATTTCCAATGGTAACTCACCTGTTAAAGATATGGTAATCCAATGCTTCTTATTCATATAATAGCCTGGGATAACAGATTTATATTGCCCCACTAACATCACACCATCTACAGGATCTACTTTTAATGTAACTCTAGTTATTTCTTCGTTTTGAGATACCAATGCATACATTTTACCCATAACTTTATACACTAAAGCCTCAGGACCAAAAGGATAGCTTGCTTCTCCACCTTTCATACTTAATAGATATTTTTCAATCTGTTTTTTGCTCATTTCTTTTATACTTTCATTTACAAATTTTCGAATTGTGATGTTAATCAGCTACTGTGTTGCATTACACAAAAACCATTTCCGAATGGATCTGCGCAAAATGCAATAGAACCCCAATCACCACGCTTTTCCTCCTCTTTAACTCCGCCTAATCTAATCACCGATGAAACACATTCCTCTAAATTAGAAACGGTAAAATCCAAGTGAATTGGCGTCCAGTGACGATTATAATTTCGAATAGCATCTCCATCAATTAGTGGGTTTGTGCCAGCCGCATTTTCACCCAAATATATTGTTAGGCCATCCGCAATGAGTTCGGAATATTCTGGGCCTTTCTTAACTAACTCACATCCAAGTGCTTTAGTATAAAACTGGATTGCCTTATCCATTTCAGCGACATCAATGCAAACTGATATTTTTGCCATTAACTATCCCCAGTAATGATTTTAATAACGAAGTCTGTAAGTATCGTGTTTATAGTAAGTATCGCATGTGATAGCAACATGCATAATTTTACTATAGATATTTTTGTCCTGAATTAACTTCATTCCTGTGCGATATTTTAATCTTTGCTTACCCAGTTTCGAGCATCTTTTATATTTTTAAATATCTCACATTCAAATAATTTGTCTTCCATTTGATCACAATAGCTATTAGCTAAATCAATATGATCAGCTTGAGTAGCAACTAAAGCTATTTTTAATCTTCCTTTGGAATTTGATACTATATCATCTGTTTTGGCATAAACCTCTGTATGAGAAATATCAATAGAATGTCCTGTCATTCCTGTGAAATCATTTATAATATAGGTAATATTCTGAAAATAAGGATCTACATGTAACTCAAAATTAGACTTCAATATTTCATCACCACTTACATCGCCTGTGAATTTTCTATAAAGTCCTTTTGACTCCCATGTGAGTGTGTATGGCATAACTCATTTCTCTATCTGCTATTGAATTGTAAATATTACACTGCATTACAAATAGAAACCATCAAAGCGAGTTATTACTGTACATTTCTTTAAAGTATTCTCAAATTAAACTAGTCTTACTCAATCTTCCAGGTCATCAACTACTACAAACTCAAAAGAATATGGAGATCACAGATTATATTTTTTATATCTTAGCGTAAAACTGTCTAAAACCTTTATCATCCTCAAGCTTACCCTAGCTATTCACTGTGTCTTATGGTGTATAAACTTCTGTTGCAGATATAACATCATATCCTGCATTAATCTGAAAATAGACATGCCAGCCATCTGCCTTATGGACACCTAACACCGAACCATTTCCGGTATGTTGATATGACCGTCCACCAATCACAATCAATCCATCACTATTCGCTTGACCATTAAAACAGCCAGTATTTTGTATATCTAACTCTAAACTGGTACCAGCAGAGGCCAACGCTCCTGCACCCGGCGTGGCACGAGCCCCATCAGGTTGAATATGCGCCAAATTTAATCCGCCTGCTCCATCAGGTTGTATAACAAAACTACAGCCCGTTAATTGACCGGTAACAAATAGCTTATTATTGGCGTTAGGGTTAGCAGGAACGTTAGTCGCACCAATTTGTGCTAGATTAACATTTGCTACACCATTAACCACTTCAGAATCCATAGGAATGTTGTACGCGTGTATGATGTGATAATTACCAACGCGCGGATTTGCACCTTGTGCCTCAATGTTGATCCGCCCATCAGAGGACATTTCAAACGGTAGTACTCCACCGACTGCTCCCCCAGCTAAACGAATAGCATAGGTTTTCAATGCGGACAAAGTTGATGGACCGACTAAAATACTATAAGCAAGCTGTGGACTAATAACTGGTGGCATGATCCATTCTCCCTAAATTTATGATACTCAATTCTTACCCTATAAGATATTTTGAATGACAACCTAATAATCTAATGTTAAGTAAATCACACTATGCATTTTAATAGTAACTTTTAAAAGGAATTACTGGGATTGACAAGCATTTTTTAGTAAAAAAGGATGGATAATTGACTTAGAGCCGAATGATATTGACAACAATAATCATTTTTATGGGAGAGGGGTTACGGTAATCAATATACACTTGTTACCTTCAAGAGATTTTACTTGCCCATAGATTCAATCAAGTAATAAATTAGTGTTATACAAAGCGATAGCTTTTAGAATAATAATATTCTTTTCATTGTTCAAATAGGCAACTCCTACCTGGCCACGTAAAATAATAATTTCCTTTCTTTTTGTAAATAATTTGCACTATTTTTTTGATTTTTTAATGATAAAAATATAATATTTACTATACTATAATTCACATACTTAGTTATTTTAAAAGGAGTTTTGATATGGCCAAGAGAACTATTTCTAAGAAAAAGACAACTGCAAAAAAAGTTGCCAGTAAAAAAGCAACTGCGTCGAAAAAAAACTTGGCTCGCCCTACATCAGAACTTGCAAAATACCTAAAAAAAGTAAAGGATGCCAAACAAGCACACAAAACCGCTGAAACAAATACGAATGTAGCCATCAGAAAGGTCGCTCAAGCAGAACGGGCTTTAAAAAAGACTGCAGCTTCTGCGGCAAACAAAAAGTCTAAGGTCACTGCTGCAGATAAAAAACGTGCTGCCGCCACCGTTCAAAAAGCCAAAAAAAATGTCATCGCTCTAAAGGCCAAGACGAAAGTCGTATTGGGAAAACTTAAAGATGCTGAATTTGAACTTAACCTAATAGAGAAAAAAGGTGCTGCAATGGAAAAGGCAGTTGCTGCATTCACTCGTCAATGGGAGCGTGATTTTAATGCAGGTGTACGAGAAAAAATTGCTGCTCGAAAAGCTAAGAAAGCAACGCCAAAAAAAACAACCCCCAAAAAATCAGTCACTGTAAAAACAGTTGAAGAAAAAACAGCCACTACACCGGAGCCTAAATCTGAGTCAGAACCTGTACCGGAAACAAAAGAAAATCCAGCGCCTATTGTAGAATCAAAACCCACAACCACACCTGGGCCAGTAAAACCTACACCAATGCCAAACCTAAGATTGGATGAAAAAATTGTAGCAGAATTGACACAGGAAGAAGAATTTGAATTGTTAGGTGAAAATGATGAATTAGCTGTAGATGACTACTCTGATGACGATAATATCAATGATGATTATTACTAAATTTGATAAATTATTTAGTTAAAAAAAGCCCGTAACTTACGGGCTTTTTTTGTGGTAACTGAAATATATAAATTGTCTCTTTCATTAAAATTAGAACGAGTAACGTAGGGTGTAAAGATATTGAAAACCATCGCGGGATTTAATGATTACAGCTTCAAAATATCTGGACTACAAAATGAGTTTTAGATACCCTATTGATAAAACGAATCCGAAAGTGATAAAAAATTATGGTCAATAAAAAACCTCTCCCCACTTTACAAATCCTGATGATTTTTACCCTTATATTGATTACTGGATGTACTGCAGGTAGCGCACATTATACGACTGATACCCCTGCTGGATTCTGGCAAGGCCTGTGGCATGGCATTATTTCTGTCATAACCCTTATCATTCATATTTTCGACAATACAATACAGGTTTATGAAATCAACAACACTGGTGGCTGGTACGACTTTGGTTTTTTACTAGGTGTAATATGCATCTGGAGCGGTGGCTCAAAAGTGACTTATAAATCAAAAAAAGAAAAAGCCAGAGACAAAGAATGGGAGGAAATCGGTAATAAAGTCGAAAAGAAAGTCATGCATAAATTGAAGGAATGGGCAGACGACGTTGATGAGTCAACCGAAAATGAAAACTGGGAAGAAGTTTCTAAAAAAGCTGAGAAAAAACTGAAGCAGAAAATACGAGAATGGGCCGAAAAAGATTAGATTGATTCAACACAAAATAATTTTAGAAAGAATTGTATCGACGAAATTTCTCGTAGTTTCATAGATAAAGAAATATTTACGAGGAAGTAATATCTTTTTGGGTAAATGGCCGATAAAACCTTGCCCAGAGAGCAAATAATAAAAGGCCAGCCATTAAAAAATAATTTAATGATATGAAACTAAATCGCGTTTCGGTGCCAATAAGTAAACTGTGAATAAAAGCGAGTATAAACGCGACTATCGCAAATCGATGAATCCATGTTAAACGGATTGATTTGTTTTTTTGTAGAAAGCCAGTGATGATGACCGCTAAAATAAGATAAACAGCCAAAACACCTAGTGTCACAGAAAAAGCATAAAAGCCATGGGTAAAATTCGGCAACAGTAAACCATAGGCAAACTCTGCTTTACGAATAGAAACAGCAGCAACGAATAAGCCAGCATGAAGAGCAACACAGAATGCAGCACTCAGCCCTAAACGGCGATGGAAATTAACGTTCCAAAAACTTAGTGATTGCCGAAATGACGATTGTTTCAATAAGGCGAGTACTATTTGTGCCCAAATCAATACCAAAGCATACATACCTGTCAACTTAGAGAATATATAATAAGCTTGTCCTGGAGGTATGTCGTAACTGAAATATATGCTGATATCGCCCAGCGTGATAAGCCAATAATAGAATGGTAAAACTAAAACGAATAGCAAACCTATTCCGATTGCATATTTTAGGAATATAGGATTTTGTTTAATACTGCTATCCATTTTTTATACACTCTTCTGGTTTCTCAGCACAATCATAGAGTTGTTGTGTAGCTTGTTTTTCGGGCAAAGCCTTTGGGCCAGCGATTGGTAAGCCCACTTTTTTCCAACCAGCTATGCCATAGGGATTCATTAGCCCAACCGTGTTAATTCCTTGTAGCTTTAAGGTTTTCGCCACTTCGAAGCCACGAAAGTCTTTTACACAATAAGGAATAACCACATCAGCATTTGAAATTTCTAATGGCAGTTTTTTATCAAGATCTCGCAACTTAATATTAATTGCGCCTGGGATATGACCTTCTTGAAATTCATCAGCTTCACGAGTATCGATAAAAGCGATTTTCTTTCCACTATTGATAAAATTTAATATTTCATACGTATTCCATTCAGCGACGTATTTATCATCATCGATAGTGGGTTTAGTTCTAATATTCGCACATTGAGGATTTAGCGCCAATTCGTTTTCAAAATAACGGTAGTCTTCTCCCTGATGATTTTTCAAAAGTCGATAAGCATTTTCAAATAACAGGTAGTAACAATTATCGGGAACTTTTTCACGCCCGAAATGTAATTGTAAACCGCGAAAAGCGGTCTCAATATAATGAGAAGCAGGATTTTCTTTACCACCCCAACCAAATATTTCAATATCGCGCACAATAATCGCCAATTCATTTAAAACAGGATCAGTATTGTTAAAATCTGCAACCAAACTTTCATAGGTTGTATGCTCTGATGTGCGTTTATATTTAGCGATTGGAACATCAAATGCAGTAGCATTTAAAATAGGTTTTTTTGTTTCAACAAATTGAATATTAGCACCAGGTTCTAAGTGATATGAAATGAGCCATGCAGATGCCCATTTATCCGGGCCTATGCCGGTCCAGGTTGCATAAGTAACCGTTGGTTTTTCATTGTGAGTACATCCCAGGAGGAAAACAATGAGTAAAAGTAATCGTGTAATAAACTTCATTTACACTCCAAAAATAAGTAGATTATTCAATTAAATAGGGAATACTTTTTATCCCCACATGTCCTTTAAAGCTAGCGACATTCACTGTTAAAATATGCTTTCCTTTCTCTCCCTGTGGAGACCAAAGCCAACTGAGAGGCACATAGCCCATCTCTTCTTCTGCAATAAAGTCCAAATCATCATAAAATGTAATTTCGTATTTCGCTTTCTCCATTCGCAATGCATCTTTTTCATTCATAATGACTTTCACTCGAACGGATTTATTTTTTTGTAGGATCGGAATTCCATCAGCATTTCGTTTGATTTCATCGGGAAATTTGAAATCCACGATTGGTTCACGCGAATCAGTTAGCGCTCGAGTAAAATAAGGAGAAATACGTTTAGTATTCGCAGTATGTAGGCGTTGTGTTTTTGCTACCAATGAGGGTTCAAGAGAATATTTTTCAACATAATCAAAATAGGATTGTTTGTTTCCAGTGGTTATTACTGAGTAATCAACGAGACTAAAAGCTGAGATAACCATTTTAAAATTATTATGAGATTGAAATTTTATTAAATGGTCCTGATCATACCCATTCCAAAATTGAATATTCTTGCCAGTATTTTTTGGCACCCAATTAATGACTGAACGCAATAAAGCTCCACTGTTCAATCCC
>Ga0316207_10003683_pt1 | contig 14012 bp, 9 predicted proteins | sample 6weekpyrite_MG_FD_204943 | JGI IMG/M metagenome (GOLD analysis project Ga0316207, IMG submission 204943) | Microbial mat bacterial communities from mineral coupon in-situ incubated in ocean water Damariscotta River, Maine, United States -... | ecosystem: Environmental > Aquatic > Marine >... | reverse complement strand
CGTCAGGATAAGCGCTTCCATCCAGTCCAGAGAGCCGCTGAGTAGGCGGGCAAATGTTTCAGATGTGATGGCCTCACCTGGCTGAAAGCGCTTATCCTGACGCATATAGGCTAGATAAGGTGCAGCATAGCCTACCGATTTTGCTCCTTCGTCTCTAAGTGCGTCAGCCGCAAAAACCAAAGGTAAAAATGTAGTGTCCGGGTTTGCCAGGGTTGCCACCAAAATAGTTGGCCTATCTTGCGGATCAGTGACCGCTCGAACGTAGGTTTCGCCGTCAGGAAAATGGTGGACTTCCAGATGGCCGACATCTGCATTTAGATGCCCTGCTAGCGCTTCACACAGGTCTTCGTTCCCCGGTAATGGGTACAGTAGATATGTCATAAGTTTTCCCCAAATTTGAACATGTCACGATTGGTTGACCAATAGGCATGGGCATAGTCGAACTCCCCGTGGGTCTCTGCGTGCAACGTCATGAGCGGTTCGCCTGTTTGGCACTGATCGCCCAGCTTCTTTTTAAGATAAACGCCCGCTGCCTTTGCATCAGGCGCCCCTAGCAGTTTTGCCAACTTGGCGAGACGCCGATTGTCAATTGCGGTTATTGTGCCGGTTTTGGGACATGAGATATCCTTCTGGATGTCCGCCACTGGTGGCTCTGAGAAGCTTCCTTGAGCTTGGCAAATATCAATAAACTTGTCGTATGCCCTGCCAGTTTGAATGGCTGACATAGCTTCGGCTTTACCCCGTCCCTTTTGGGCTGTTCCGCTCATCTCAAGCAGGATGCCTGCCAGATCTGTTGCTCTGGACAAGAGGTCTTGAGGTGCGGTTTTGTCATTTTTCAGAACGGCGAGCACATCATGCGCTTCAAGTGCGGGCCCTATTCCTTGACCGACAGGCTTACTACCATCGCTAAGAATGACCTGTGCCTCAATACGGAAAGCGGCAGCGACATGAAGGAGGCTCTCTGCCATCTCCTCCGCATGCTTCTTACTTCTTACCTTCGCTGTGGGCCCGAAAGGAATGTCTAGAACAAGGTGTGTCGCACCCGCTGCAATCTTTTTAGACATGACGGAAGCGACTAGCTGTCCGTCACTGTCAACATCAAGAGACCGTTCAATCCGGATAAGCTTGTCGTCAGCGGGGCTTAGATTGATTGCACCTCCCCAAGCCAGGCAACCACCATGGTTTTCGACAACCTGCTGAATTTGCTCAAAGTCCAATTCGACATTTGTCATTGTCTCGATTGTGTCCGCTGTTCCTGCCGGTGATGTGATTGCTCTTGAAGAGGTTTTGGGCATGGAAAGCCCTTTTGACGCGATAATGGCGACAACAAGCGGTGTTGTTCGATTGCCAGGCAGTCCGCCGACACAGTGCTTGTCCAGGATAACCGGGGCTTTCCAATCAAGCCTTCCACCAACGGCAACCATTGATCTGGTAAGACTAACCCGTTCCTCATTGGATAGATCGTTTGACGTACTCGCGGAGACAAAAGCTGAGAGCTCAATGTCTGAAAGGCGGCCAGCCGCAATATCTGAGAGAATATCGTCGAAATCTTGCTGCTGCAGTGTCTCTCCGTAGAGTTTTGCCCGAACCCGGCTCATTGAGCTCAAATGCTTGGGGTGCTCAATAGCTACCTTATCTCCGGTACTTAGGTGCAGCTTTTTCCAAGCCTGTTCTGAAAAGCCTACCTGCCCATGAGCAACAAGATCAGACATAACGTGGCTGACGGTTGCTATAATTGAGCGGTCACCGCGGCTTACTTTTACTCTCGTCTGAGCTGCGAAGCCTTCGGACCGGCAGATATGACAGTCTTCCCTCATATAAACCGTGAATTCGAGGCCACTTTCTATACCAGGTCTGGTAGCCGACATTATTGGGGCGTTGGTCGTTTTATTTGCTGTCATATTAGTTCAACTCCACAGTCTGTCCGTGCTGAGGAACTGTGCTCAGCCAGCCATATATTCGACGAATGCTGCGAGCAAGGGATTCTGATGCCTGCGGTTCTCCGTGGGTCACGAAAACTGTTTTTGGAGCCTGCGAGATTCCAGAAAGCCAACCTAAGAGCCCCTCCTTGTCTGCGTGCGCAGAAAGGGCATCCAGGTTGCGAACCGTTGCCCGCACCGGAATTTCCATACCATGTATTTTTAGAGTTTTTTTGCCATCAACAAGCGCGCGGCCTCGCGTACCAGCCGCCTGAAAGCCAGTGAACAAAATGGTGTTGCGAAAATCTCCGGCAAAATGCTTAAGGTGATGTAGTATCCGGCCACCGGTTGCCATGCCGCTTGCTGAAACGATGACAGACGGCATTCTGAGGTGGGCTAATTCTTTGGATTCTTCTGTTTCCCGGGTGTATCTGGCTACACCGCAGGCACGGGCGCACTCTTGGTCGGTCAGCTTGTGAAAATGGCTGTGCTTACAATAAAGTTTGCTCGCATTTATCGCCATTGGGCTGTCGAGGAATACAGGAACGTTGGGGATCTGAGAGGTTCTTTTCAGTCTTTCTAGATAGTATAATAAGGACTGCGTCCTACCAACTGCAAAGGCAGGGACAATAACGTGACCGCCTTTTCTGGCTGTCTCTATGACAATACGCGCTAGTTCCTTCTCGATATCGAAGCTGGGATGGCTTCGATTTCCGTAGGTAGATTCCATGACGATATAGTCGCTGTCACTGGCCAGTGCTGGATCGGGCATGACTGGGTCATTTAATCTACCCAAGTCACCAGAGAACTGAATTGATGTTCCTGCGGTTTGAACCGCAACTGTGGAAGCGCCCAGAATATGACCTGCCACACCAAACGTGACTTGCATTCCCGACGTGGCCTCAAATGGAGTATTAAACTCGACTGTTCTAATACGCTGAAGCGCAGCCTCCGCGTCTGCCTTTGTATACAGAGGTTTTGCGGGGTGGTGCTTTGAGAAGCCCTTTCGGTTCGCGTACTCTGCGTCTTTTTCTTGAAGAAATGCGCTATCTCGCAGCAGAATTTCACACAAGTCTTTCGTGGCTTCAGTCATATATATTTGACCACCAAAACCATTCTTAACGAGTAGTGGAAGATACCCTGAATGGTCCAGGTGGGCATGCGTAATAATCACCGCGTCAATCTTGGTTGGCGCAACATTTAGGGATTTCCAATTACGAAGACGCAGGTCTTTAAGTCCCTGAAAAAGGCCGCAGTCAATCAACAGTTTCCGGTCTCTATGTTCCAGAAGGTATTTGGAACCTGTCACTGTGCCTGTGCCGCCAAGAAAAGTAAGCTTCATTGTAGGCCTCCCTGCTGTGACCAAAGGAGTGCAGGATCTTCTTTTCCTTGCAGGGCTGCAACTTCTGAGGAGGAAAGGAGTGTCGAGAGGTCCATGTGGCTGATACTTGCAGCAGCTTCAATAACATGGGCCCACGTACTTCCGTTGGCATAAAGAAGGCCATTTTCACAAAGTGTTCCTCCGTGATTACTGTAGCCAAGAAATTTGGTTTGAGGCCCTGTGTCTAATGGGCGCAGGACGCCCGCGAGTATTTCTGGTCTTGTATGGCTCAGGAATATCCGCTTGCTCATGTGAGCGGGGAAAAGTTTTTCGACAATGTCGCTGGGTGAGCACATGGCCTTCTCCAGCTCATCTCGTGGCGAGCGGAACCGACTGGGGTCAAGTATATAGGTCAGGTTATGCGAAACGCCCTTCTCTGTTAGCCTTTTAGAGGCAATCAGGTGCTGAGCCAGTTGATAGGCACCAACTGCTACGAGCTGTAGATCTATTGGCTTGTCGGTGGTTGTTTCAAAGATCTTGATCGCACCGTCATTCATCAACCTTTCTGTTTGAGCAGCATCGAAATAGATCGGTTGTGGCCGTTTGGGCGTGACCAGGGACCAAATACCGCCGTGATCGCCATAGGCTGCTCTAAGGCAGGCTTGGGCACTATTGTAGTCTACAGGGAATAATACCCGAGAGACATCAGCCATTTCGCCCAAAAGGGCCTCACAAAGTGTCGGGTCCTGATGAGACTGCTCGTTCTTGCCATTTTCCCAAGTGTGCGATGTGAGTACAAGTGGCACGCTTAGCCAATATTGATCTTGGTTAAGGTTTCTCTGGTTGCGGGAAAAGATAATGTCCTGTCTCAAGGCGCCTAGCATTTTTACAGCGAAGGCCTCGTATGAGCACGCCAGGTTGATGCCGCCCTTGTTTCCCAGAGTTGCGCATATGACAGCTTCTTCGTTTAACGCGGTTATGACACTGCCGTCCAAGCTTTCAGCTACCCCTTCTTCCGGTGCAGTAACCCGGTGTTTCAATAGATCGAGTGTACGGTTGAGGTTATTGCTGCGCATTTCATCGGGATTCCCCACCCTAACGCGGAGTTGGGGATTGGCCTTGATCGTGTCGTGAAAGTAAGTGTCTATGCCTTCCATTGGTGAGACAGGGCTTCTCTTCGTATCTTGCCAGACTGGTTTAGGAAGGACAGGCAGGACCTTGTTCCGCGATGCCAAGGGATGATTGCGCTCCTTGGTCCGGCTTTGTCTTGGTGCGTCTCAAGCTCTGCAGCGGCTTTTTTTAGATCTTCCAACGGAACATGAAGTTTTCTGGCGCCTTCGTTAAACCGCGTTCTGGCTTCATCGTCAGTTTTCGGATTTTGCACGAGAGGTAAATTATGGGCGGCGTTGATACCGGCGCCGGGAAAACCGAAGCCTTTTTCCGTCTCGGCTATCCCATAATGTAGTGGAACGGGATAGGTTCCGGTTCCTCGAGCACAGGCTTCTGAACACGCTGATAGGCGATTTTCAATTTCAAAAATGGCCCAGGCAAAAGAAGCCGGGTCTCGGCCATCAATGTCTATTGGGTCAAAGCCGTTCAGTTTGAGATGGTTTCTAAACCAGTCGACACCTCCGGTCTGTGCCATAGTGGACCGCTGATCAATCCGCCTTCCGTTAGCAATCATAATTGGGGCCACAAGGCCGCTATCTTCGGCCCGCCACCATCGGGCAGCCCAGTCGCTACCCCTTTGCTCCTCAAATGCACCGTCACTGAGAAAGGCGACTAGTCGCTCGCCTTTGAGTGGCATGTGGGGGTATAGAAGCTCAGCAAACCCGAGATAACCGCCTTCAATGATGCCACCCGCGGTATTTGGGTTTACATGGCTTCCCAGAGGCGATGCCGCTTGCCCCTCGGTGTTTATATCATAGGAATAGAAATCTTGGACAAGCTGCGTAATACCCTGGTCGCTGAGATCGTAGCGGTCCCGTTGCGCTTCAGACATGTTTTTCAAAAGCAGATTAACAGCGTCAATGGCTGCCACGCAGTGGCCTTGTCCCATTATCCAAGAGCGAGTAATGCCGTCGAGGCTATTGGCCAGCATATATCCGCTATATGCAACAGCGATATTTAGGGCGCCGCCTGTATGACCCTGGGGATCAGCTTTAAAGTCTGTACTACCTAGTGGGCGTCCATCGAGGTAAACTTGGTCTGCATATGTCATGTGGGCCACCAGCCACATTGCCGCACATGTTATTTTGTCCGCAGCGGCAAAACGTTTAAGGCCTATTTCGAAACTCTCAATACTCCCAGTTTCAACCAGATACACAAGTAGATCATGTACCCGGACTTGGGTTAAATCGTCATGCTTGATAACCCCATAACCTACCGCCCACCGAGTGAAAACCGGGTTGTTTGTGCGGTAAGTCGCCGCGCGGGCCCTAATGTGATGACGCTGGTGGGGGAGTAAATCATCCATGATTGTTTCCTGCGTGAAAGTGTCGGGGGGTAACTTTGTTGGGGCTGAACTGCATTTGCCTGGTAAGCTCGGCCATCAACCTGTTTTCATCACAGCTAAGGACCGCAATCCTTACCGGCTGGTCGGGCAAATTTATTTCAGCGGTTGTCTTGACGGCTTTTGCATTTGCGTCGACGTCAACAGCTATACCAAACTGTTCTAGGTTCTGGAGTACCTTCAATCGGATCGTGGGGGCCTTCTCGCCTATGCCGCCACTGAAAATGATCCAGTCAACACCGCCTAGTGCGGCCATATAGGCGCCGATATATTTTTTGATCCGATAGCAGAACATGTCTACTGCCAAATTGGCTTGTGGTGTTCCTGACATCAGAAGTTCGCCCATATCGGCGCTTTCGCCGGAAACGCCAATCAAACCAGAGCCCTCATACAGGATCTTCTCCAGCTCCTCCGGTCGTAACTGCTCTTCCTTCATCAGATGCAGAAGTAATCCAGGGTCAATATCCCCCGCGCGAGTAGCCATCATGAGCCCCTCAAGCGGTGTATATCCCATTGAAGTATCTATTGGGCGGCCACCAACACTGGCAGCGATGGAACAGCCTGAGCCGAGCTGGAGGCTGATAACCCTTGTGTTTTCATAGGGACCGCTCTGCTCGCCTTTCACAAATTCCTGCATTTGTTGGTGTGCAATTCCGTGGAAACCGAGCCTGGGACGACTTAACTCAGCAGGTACAGCGTATCTGGATGCTACCTCAGGCAGATTGCTGAAATGTCCAGTGTCAAAAACGGCAAATTGAGGAATTGATGCCTTAAAGAAATCTTCACAGGCCCTGATCCAGGCGAGAGCCTGGGGGTTGTGATTGGGCGCGATGTGAGAGAACTCTTCTATGGCCGCAATCACGTCAGCTGTAATAAGTTGAGGTTCTGTGTGGAATGGGCCTGCATGGACGATACGGTGGCAAATCGCACCAACCGATTGGGCTTTGTTTTCAAGAAAACTATGTAGCAGGCCGTATGCTTCTTCCGCTGTTAACCCAGTTTCGTAACAACTCAAAACATCAGTATTGGGCTGAGCAAGCGTGTGAAGTCCCAGCTTGCTGCTGGACCCGCCAATATTTACTGTAAGTATATTCATACTGACCCCGTGAATTGATCCAATGAATCACCAATAACAAACCCTAAACCTTCCCTTAGCTGGAAGGTCAAACCGCTTTCACAGGCTATTTGGTAGAAATTGTAGAAATTTGAGGTGCGACAATTTCAACGCTTGACCCTGTACCATGGTCCAAGGATATATTCTTGGGCATGCGAGTCTTAACGCACATAAAAGGCATATTTGCCTACCTACTAGTTTTGGTCATGTTTTCGGCGCCGGTTCTCGCCAGCATAGGCAGCCATGCCTGCTGTCCTGATCCTGAGCAATCCGTTATCGCAAAAACTAGCAATATGTCCGCTCATTATGAACATCTTGCATTGCAAGATTCCGGTTCAGTGCACCTAAAAGGAGCGGTTCACGACAACACATCGGAGTTGCCATGCAATATCTCATGCTGCGCCAATGTGACAGGGACTGGTATCGTCAGCTCTAGCCAGCCGGCCCTCGCTGTTGACTATCAATTTTCTACAGCTTTTTTCCCCGTCACCGACATTGCAATGTCCGCGGCTGATAACTTGCACACCCCTCCTCCCCGAATTTCCTAACTGTCTTTGCTGCGAGTGAACGCGGCCTGATTTGATGCGCTTAGATACCCAAGGGAAGCGCATATTTGTTAGGAAATTTAAGGAATTTACGATGTTTAGATCAACTGCGGCTTCTCTGGCCGTATTGCTTGTGACAGTGCCAGGATCGGCACTGCAAGAGAACAGCGCAGGCAATCCTGAATTGGTTCAGGAAAAAGGTCACTTCCAAGAAGTGTTAACAATTGATGATGCTGTCAGATTAGCCCTTGCTTCTGACGACCCCTATTTGAGTCAACCAGGCGAATTAGCGTTGTCTTTTGAGGCTACCGCAGTCGCAGATGGACAGTTGCCGGATCCTAAAATGCGTCTAAATTTTGCGAACTGGCCTCTGGATAGTCTTAGCTATTCACAGGAACCTATGACACAGCTTCAGTTAGGGCTAAGCCAAGCCTTTCCAAAAGGTGATACGCTCAAACTCCGCCGCAGCAAAAGAAAAGCGCAGGCCCAAGGGCAACGCTATATCCAAGACCTACGTATTCGTGAGGTAACCTTGGATACACGCTTGATCTGGCTCGACTTGAATTATCTAACAGCGGCTCGAATGAAAGTAACTGAGAGCCGACAGGCTGTAGCCGAACTCGTTGAGGTTATCCAAGCCATATTTGCAACCGGCAGGCAGACGTCCCAGGACATCCTCAGAGCGGAGATGGAACTAAGCCTACTTGATGACAGGCTTGTGGAAATTGACCGTAAAACCTCCATGCTTCGGGCGAAACTGGCACGTCGGATAGGGTCACGCGCTTTTTCATCGAAATTATCAAACATTATGCCGACACTAAGACACCCGACTGATTTGACGGCTGTGCTGGATATGCTTGAGATGCATCCCGCAGCAAAAATGCAAGAGGCGATGGTCGAGGCTGCGGACAGTGACGTAAAGATCGCAGGAGAACAGTATAAACCAGGTTGGGCCGTTAATGTTGGGTATGGTGCCAGAGGCGGTGACCGGTCAGATTTTGCATCTGTCGGTGTTACTATGGATGTGCCGCTATTTACAGCAAAGAGGCAGGATCAACGGCTGCTTGCTGCAAAAAAGTCTCGCCAAGCATCGCGCTTGTCTAAAGACACAGTATTACTCGAACTTCGTAAACGCCTGCAAGTATCCCGCGCTGACTGGGATCAGTTGAAGGAAAGAGTGGTCCTTTACCAAGGCGTCGTCCTGGAACGTGCCAAAGAAACAAGTGAAGCCACACTCAACTCCTACCAGAGTGGTGTTTCAGATTTTCCCGAGCTTGTTCGAGCGCGGCTCGCTGAGTTGGACGCCGAACTGAAGCTTCTTCGCCTCAAAGCCGATCGTTTAAAGGCTCAGGCGCAACTCCTATTCCTCGAAGGCGAAAACGATGCGTAAAATTATTCTAACATCTGTAGTGGCTCTAAGCGTGGGCGCGGGCCTCGGGCATTTGGTTCCGCAATTTTTTAGTTCAGAAAATCAAAGAGGGGCACCTGCCCCAAAAGAAAAAGAAGTCCTCTATTGGGTAGCCCCGATGGATAAAAACTTCCGTAGTGAAAACCCAGGCAAGTCACCGATGGGAATGGACCTAATTCCGGTTTACGAAGGTGAAGAAGTCGGAGCCGACGACCCGAATGCTTTGAAGATCAGTGCAGCAGTGATCAACAATATTGGTGTCCGCACTGAGGCAGTGAAACGGATTGATATGGCGAGAGAGGTGGATACAGTCGGCTATATCACCATTGACGAAGACCGGTCCTCTCATGTGCATGTTCGGACAGCAGGCTGGGTGGAAAAACTGCACAGGAAAGCTGCGGGTGAATGGGTTGAAAAGGGTGAACTTATCTTTGAACTCTATTCGCCGGAACTAGTGAACGCACAGAGCGAGTTTGTTCAGTCCTTGCGGCTTAAACAATCTTCACTCAGCAGCGCTTCAAAGGAACGGCTGAGGGCGCTGGGTATGTCCCTGGCTCAGATTGAAACACTGGAAAAAACTGGACAAGTAAACCAGTTGATTGAAGTGCGGGCTCCGCAAGATGGGTTTATCGCAGCGCTTAATATCGGCGAAGGGATGCATGTTAATCCTAGCAAGACAGTGTTTTCGCTGGCTGATCTCTCAAACGTGTGGGTGAAAGTAGATGTATTTGAAGGCCAGTCCGATTGGGTGAAAGAAGGTCAACAGGTCAATATGACTCTGCCGTTCCTGCCGGGGGAGAATTGGCCAGGGACCGTCGACTTTGTATATCCTCTGGTCGACCCCAAAAGCCGGACTGTTCAGGTGAGGCTCGCCTTTCCCAATAAAGACGGTCGTTTGAAACCGAACATGTACGGCGAAATACGGATTGAAGCTGAACCATTGGAAGACATTGTCACTATTCCGCGTGAGGCTCTAATCAGATCCGGCAAAACCGACCGAGTAATCCTCGCGCTTGAAGATAACAAGTTTAGGCCAGCCGAGGTGGTCGCAGGCCGCGAGTCCGGCGACAGAATTGAGGTCAAAGCCGGCATTCAAGACGGCGAAATTGTCGTCACTTCGGGGCAGTTTTTGATCGACTCTGAGGCAAGTCTGAATAGTGCTTTTCTTCGTTTGCTTGATGCTGGTTCTGCCGACAAGGCTGTTGCTCAAGAGGAAGAGGCTGAAATTCATCACGGTATGGGAACAGTCAACAGTATTTCCGATATGGGTGTCGTAAATCTTACTCACCAACCGATCGCTACACTTGGTTGGCCCGAAATGAGTATGGACTTTAAAGCCGCGTCGTCTGTTGATCTTTCGGTTTTTGATGCTGGTGACATGATGCATTTCGAACTCACAAAAGGTGATGACGGTATGTACCTCATCACCAAAGCCTCAAAAATGTAAGAAGCGGAGCGACACATGATTGCGAACATTATTAGATGGTCAATCACCAACCGTTTCTTGGTTGTAATATTGACATTATTATTCACAGGTTGGGGCGCCTATTCCCTCAGCAAAACCCCGTTGGATGCAATTCCTGATTTGTCTGACGTCCAGGTTATTATCAAAACGACTTATCCTGGGCAGGCACCTCAAGTAGTGGAAGATCAAGTTACCTATCCCCTCACCACTGCGATGCTGTCGGTGCCAGGCGCGACGACAGTACGGGGCTATTCTTTCTTCAATGACTCGTATGTCTATATAATTTTTGAAGATGGCACCGACCTTTATTGGGCGCGCTCCAGGGTATTGGAATATCTGAGCCAGGTGGCTCCAAATTTACCTGAAGGTGCAAAGCCTGCCTTGGGGCCAGATGCGACCGGGGTTGGCTGGGTTTACCAATATGCTCTAGTAGATCGCACCGGAAATCACGACCTTTCCCAGTTGCGCAGCATTCAGGACTGGTTCCTGAAATTCGAATTGCAGACCGTTGAAGGTGTGTCGGAAGTGGCGACAATAGGAGGCATGGTCAAACAGTATCAGGTTGTAGTCAATCCAAACCGGCTTCGCGCATACAATATTCCCCTCAATAAGGTCAAAATGGCGATCAAGATGGGGAACCAGGAAACCGGTGGCCGTGTTATTGAAATGGCTGAAGCTGAGTATATGGTTCGTGCGTCAGGCTACATCGACGAAATAGCAGACTTGGAAGCAATCCCAGTTGGTTTATCACCAACCGGCACCCCTATTCTCTTGAAGGATATTGCTGATATTAGGATGGGGCCCGAACTTCGTCGAGGTATCGGCGAATTAAACGGCGAAGGTGAGGCAGTCGGCGGTGTTATCATTATGCGCTGGGGCGAAAACGCACTGTCCACAATTGATCTTGTTAAAGAGAAGCTGGAAACCCTTAAGAAAAGCCTGCCTGAAGGCGTTGAGGTGGTGGAGACCTATGACCGGTCAACCCTCATTAAGCGGGCGGTAAGCACTCTTTCTGAAAAACTCCTTGAAGAGTTTCTGGTTGTTGCCCTTGTCTGTGCAGTGTTTCTCTTTCACTTGCGCTCGTCGCTGGTGGTTGTACTTAGCCTGCCTGTTGGGATATTGGCGGCAATCATCGTTATGAACAGCCAGGGCATCAACGCCAATATTATGTCACTGGGTGGTATTGCAATTGCAATTGGTGCAATGGTTGATGCCACGATTGTAATGATTGAAAACTTCCATAAGCATATGGAAGAAGAAGAAATAACGGCTGAAAACCGTTGGGAAATTGTAGCAAAAGCCGCCGTTGAAGTTGGCCCGCCGCTCTTCTTTTCACTCTTGATTATCACGTTGAGCTTTGTACCCATTTTTGCTCTTGAGGCCCAAGAAGGGCGCCTGTTCCACCCCCTCGCCTTTACCAAAACATATGCAATGGCGGCAGCCTCTGCCCTATCAATTACGATCGTACCAGTACTGATGGGTTACTTTATTCGAGGCAAAATAATTCCTGAGCACAAAAACCCTATCAACCGGGGATTGATGGCGGCTTACAAGCCATTCATTGGTGCTGCTCTGAAGTTTCCCAAGGGTATGATTGCCGTTACTCTGTTGATCATGGCGAGTGCCTACTACCCTTTGAGTAACATTGGCGGGGAGTTTATGCCGGACCTTGATGAAGGCGACTTGCTCTATATGCCAAGTGCCTATCCCGCAATTTCCGCGGGCAAAGCGGCACAGGTGGTGCAGCAAACTAACAAACTCATCAAGTCTATCCCTGAAGTGGAAGCTGTCTACGGTAAAGCCGGACGGGCAGAAAGTGCTACAGATCCGGCACCACTTACCATGATTGAGACGACGATTAAGTTGAAGCCTCAAGACCAGTGGCGTGAAGGGATGACAACGGAAAAACTTAAGGCTGAGCTTAATAAGCTTGTGCAAGTACCTAGCCTCACCAACGTTTGGATCATGCCGATCAAGAACAGGATCGACATGTTGGCGACGGGTATCAAGACACCTGTCGGCATCAAGGTTGCCGGCCCGGATCTGGAGGTAATCAGTCAGATTGGCCAGGAAATCGAGACAGTCATGAAAGACGTACCTGGAACGGCTTCGGTCTATGCAGAACGGGTTACAGGCGGACGCTACATCAACGCCGATATTGACCGTGTTAAGGCCGCCCGACATGGCCTGAATATCGCCGACGTACAGGACGTAATCCGTACTGCAATTGGTGGTATGGCTGTTACCGAAAGCGTCGAAGGTCTTGAACGCTATCCTGTCAACCTGCGTTATCCGCGAGATTATCGTGATTCACTGGAAAGGCTCCGTTCTTTGCCAATTGTAACACCGCGCGGTGAGCATATTCCTCTGGGTCAGGTGGCTGATATCAATGTGAGTGGTGGTCCCGGTGTTATTCGTAGTGAAAATGCGCGCCGTAACGGCTGGATCTATGTGGATATTGCCGGAGTTGATATTGGGAGTTACGTGAAAGAAGCCCAGAGGACGGTAGCTGAGGGCATTGATCTGCCAGCCGGCTATTCTATCGCTTGGTCCGGTCAGTATGAATACATGGAAAGAGCAAAAGAAAAGTTGAGCGTTGTGATCCCTGTTACGCTCATCATTATTCTTCTTCTGCTCTTTATCAACTTCAAGAACCTGACATCCGTATTGATCATCATGGGTACATTGCCCCTTTCCCTTGTTGGCGGAATTTGGCTCCTTTACTTGCTTGACTATAATCTCTCCGTGGCAGTTGGTGTGGGCTTCATTGCGCTTGCCGGTGTGGCTGTCGAGATTGGCGTCTTGATGATTGTCTACCTCAATCAAGCTTGGGATAGAATTCAGGACAACGCGAACCAAGAAAACAGACAGCTAACAAAGAGTGATTTGATCCAGGCTGTAATTAACGGGGCGCTTATGCGTGTCCGGCCAATTATGATGACTGTGGCTGTTATTATCGCTGGCCTTCTACCGATTATGCTCGGTACGGGTACAGGATCAGAGGTGATGAGACGCATAGCAGCGCCAATGGTGGGTGGTATGGTAAGTGCTACAATCCTTACCCTGCTCGTAATTCCGGCGGCCTATCTTCTATGGAAATCCCGTGAAACTGTCGGCGACGAAGCCGCTACTAGCAAGGAATAGGAGGTAGTATTGTCTGATCTGTTGATTTCAAACTGGCATGCGGCGCTCGCGCACTTTGCAATTGCGCTGTTGCTTACCTCAACTTTCTTTTTTCTCACGATGTATTGGAGAAAAAAGAAAGGCTCTCAATTTGAAGTGGCCGGTAAATGGACGCTGTGGTTGGGTACTGTCATCGCCTTGGGGGCGATGGCAGCCTGGTTGCTGATGTCTGAGGTTGCTCCTCATAACTCCGCTGCACACAAAGTCATGCAGTCCTACGAAAGCATTGGCTCAATTGCTTTGGTCGCGGTGGTTTTATTCTCCTTACTGGTTCTCATGGCCCAAAAAATCGGTGTGCAGTATGTCGCCGGTTCGGTTGTCGTAGGCTTTCTCGTGTTGTTTGCAGGCATTCAAGGAGGGGACCTGCTTTACAACCACGGTGTCGGTGCGGGATTGAAACCAGAAAGTCTTACAGCCGGTGAAATTCACGCTGTCCAGCAGGACTCCGCTTCTCGCTCTATAGCTGAAAGTACTATTCCGAATGCAGAGTTGCCCGAGGGAGAGCCAGGTTCCGCCTTAGCATTTGTACAGGCCTTTCATTTGGC
>Ga0316207_10003682_pt1 | contig 14015 bp, 15 predicted proteins | sample 6weekpyrite_MG_FD_204943 | JGI IMG/M metagenome (GOLD analysis project Ga0316207, IMG submission 204943) | Microbial mat bacterial communities from mineral coupon in-situ incubated in ocean water Damariscotta River, Maine, United States -... | ecosystem: Environmental > Aquatic > Marine >... | reverse complement strand
CGTCGCTGATACCGTTAATATGATCATGGTGACTGTGGGTGAGCAGAACATCGGTAATGGTGACATCGTGTTGTTGTGCAAGTTTAATGACTCGTTGCACATCCCAGGCAGGATCAACGACGGCGGCACGGCCACTGGCCTCATCGCGGATGAGGTACACAAAGTTTTCCATTGGCCCCAGTTCAAGGGCATCAATACTAAAAGGTGACTCAGACATTCCTTACCAGCAGGTGGCGCCATTCAGCTGTTGTGTCACAGTCTGCATGCCTTCGGTGCCATGTGCAAGCATGACGTCAAGCGGGCGTTGTTGCTGAAGATGTAGGTTAGGTGTCGTGATCCAGTAATCGGCCATTTCACTATTGTGTGGGAACATTTGTTGCAGGGAGCGATCAATGTCAAAGATGCAGCGCATGCGCTCAAGCATTTCATGATCTTCCTGAAGCTGTTGGTCACCACGACGCAGGCGTTTGAGCATGCGTGGGTGCATGTCTGGCAACTTGAGCAAGTTGATCTGTTCAGTATTTTCAATTTTCCAGCGGTTGAGGATTTGTAAGGCCTCAAACACTAGCGAAGGTGCTTCGTTCATGTTCGACATAGCAAAAATGTTCCGACATCAAAAAAAGCGCGATTATACGGGTCTAAGGCAAGATCTCAATACACCGTTAGGGGGATGGGTGTGGGGGCGGTATTGGTACAAAGGCCAAAAAAATATTTTTAAATCAATATGTTATTAGTTGATATGTGTGAAGTGGTTGTCGGACCTGAAACAGGTAACACCGAATCAAGACTCGCTATTCGCCATCCCTGGCCGCTCTGCTGCCGCTTCCTTGCGGCAGAAGGTCTTGATTCGGCGTTACCTATTTCAGGTCCTTGTTTTGTGATTTTGTTAAATCTGTTTAAATTCCTTAGAAAGAATTACTTCCCCAGCTTGATTTTTTGCGCCAGCGAATACGGGTAAGAATAATGCCGAACAAGATGCTCCCAAGGGTTACCGCAGCGCCGGTAACAAACCAGTCACGTTGGTCACGGTTTTTCAGGTCGGCATTTTCTTCAGAGAGTAATTTTGCTTCCGATGTTTTGGTTGCCAGATCGATGCGTAATTTGTCGTTAGTTTTTTGTATAGCAATTGGCTGCGCAGAAACACGTTTTAGTTTAGTGAGCTCCTGGTCAAGATTTTGCGCGCTATTATTTAGTTTTTCTCGTTGCTGTGTTAGTGATTTGTTTTCAGCTTTTAGTTTGGCGAGCTGCTCTTTTAGGGCGGTATTTTTGGCAATTATTTTTTCGGACTTGGCTTCAATCGCGCTAATACGATCACGAGCAATTTTGGTTTTAGATAAATATTGTGAAAGCACCCAACCTGTAATGTCACCTACTTTTATATAGGAATATTGCCTGCCATTTTCTTCAAGCTCGGAGAGGACTTCGATCTTATCGCCAGAATGCAATAATTTAACGATTTGATGAGAATTTGTTCGACCACTGCGTACGGTAATGGTGAGATCATCGATCACATAGCGGTTGTCTGCGGCAACCAGCCCTGTACATATTAGTAGAGTAAACAGCAGAGTAAATCTGTTCACGGTTTCTCCTCCTTCCCATGCCCACATTGTGTTTTTATAAGAGGGGCAATTCTAATGTTTATTGTGCTCTGAAAGCGTCTATTCAGTCACATTTTATTATTTTAATATGCCAATCGCTCATCTCGATGAAACGCAACCATGTGATCTGCTGCAATGCGAATACCCACTTCATCACCAATTTCATGTAAATGGTGTGACGGAAACATCGACAATACCCGGCTGCCGGTTGATAGCTGCAAGGTGTACATGATCTCTGCACCTTTAAAGGCTTTGTTGATAACTCGTCCGGTAAGTTCACCCGAGTCATCAGGTAAAATATCATCAGGGCGCAGCAGTAAATCAACGGCTGAACCTTCAGGCCATTCGTAAGCACGGTTACCGGTAACGTGACCAATTTCAGTATTAATGGTGTCGGGTGAAATTAATGTTCCTTTGAGAAACACACCCTGACCAATAAAGTCAGCAACAAACCGGTTAGATGGTTCGTGGTACAAATTATAGGCAGTGTCCCATTGCAAGATTTGTCCTTCATGCATGACACCAATATGATCGCCAATCGCAAAGGCTTCATTTTGATCGTGGGTAACCACAATAGCTGTGATGCCCTGACCCTTGAGAATATTACGCACATCAATACTTAGACGTTCACGTAATTCAATATCAAGATTGGAAAAAGGTTCATCGAGTAAAATAACATCCGGGTTGGGCGCTAAAGCACGTGCAAGTGCAACACGTTGTTGTTGTCCGCCAGATAACTCATGAGGGTAACGATCGCCTAGGCCAGTGAGTCCAACGACATTAAGCATGTCTTCGGAAATCGTTTTCATCGCCAGCTTTGACATGTCACGCAGACCAAAACAAATGTTTTGGCAAATATTCATGTGCGGGAATAGTGCGTAGTCCTGAAACACCATGCCGAGGTTACGCTGGTGAGGTGGTCGTGTGTAACCAGCCCTTGAAAGTACTTTATCCCCGAGTTTAATTTCACCTTTGTGAACATTCTCAAACCCGGCGATGGCACGGAGCACGGTTGTCTTGCCGCAACCACTTGGGCCAAGTAAACAAACAATATTACCTTCATTGACGTGCAGAGACAGATCACGAACTGCGACGCGGTCTTCGTAGCGACACTCAATATCTCTGACTTCAAGTAATGTGTTCATAGTCCCCAAGTATAGACATTAAGATGGGTTTTTGCCGACAAGAAATTCTAACAAGGCTTTTTGTGCGTGGAGACGATTTTCTGCTTCGTCCCAAACGATGCTTTGTGGGCCATCGATAACATCGGCGGTGACTTCTTCACCACGGTGTGCAGGTAGACAGTGCATAAACACCGCGTCATCGGCTGCAGCCGCCATGGTTTCAGCATTGACTTGATAGTTGGCAAAGGCGGCAGCGCGACCGTCTTGTTCATCCTCTTGCCCCATACTGGCCCAGACATCAGTAACGAGGGCGTCAGCGCCTTGACTGGCCGCAACAGGATCGCGAATAATTTCAACACGATCTGCAGCAGGCTCCATGATGGCGGCATCGGGTTCGTAGCCTTCTGGGCAGGCAACACGTAATTTAAAATCAAACAAACGTGCGGCATTAATATACGAGTGACACATGTTGTTGCCATCACCAATGTAGGTAACTATTTTGCCTTGAATGCTACCACGGTGCTCGACGTAAGCCTGTACGTCGGCCAGTAACTGGCATGGGTGGTAACTGTCAGTCAGGGCATTAATGACAGGTACTTGCGAGTACTTGGCGAATAATTCAATTTTTTCATGTTCAAAGGTGCGAATCATGATGGCATCGACCATGCGTGATAAAACCCGCGCACTGTCTTCAATCGGTTCACCGCGACCCAGTTGTGTATCACGAGGCGAAAGAAAAATGGCGTGACCACCAAAATGTGCCATGCCTGTTTCAAAAGAAACCCGGGTACGGGTAGATGACTTTTCAAATATCATCCCCAGCACCTGATTTTTCATTGGCTCGTAAATTTCGCCTGCCTTGTGCATGCGTTTAAGTTCAATCGCGCGCGCAATCAATTGATTTGCTTCAGCAGGATCAAGATCGAGTAACGTAAGGAAGTGTCGTACAGCCATGATAAGTCCTTTATCTATGCCTGTGCAGAGACAGGTTGAGATGCTGTAAAGCGGTCGATCAATGCGCAGAGTGTATTAACCAATTGTTCAGCATCCGCATCGCTCATCACCAATGGTGGTAATAAACGAATTACATTTCCGGCCGTGACATTGATCAACAAACCTTCATCCAGTGCAGCGACAACAAGCTCGGTGCAATCAGTGTCCAGTTCGATACCAATTAACAAGCCGAGGCCACGAATGTCGGTTACATGTTCGTTGCTAGCAAGTTGTGCAGAAAAACTATCGACCAGTTGTGTGCCGAGTTGTGCAGCACGTGATACCAGATCATCTTTTTCCATGCTATCAATCACCGCTAATGCGGCCGCACTCACTAATGGATTACCACCAAAGGTTGAACCATGATTGCCGGGTTGTAATACTTCGGCAGCTTTGCCACCAGCAAGACAGACACCGATTGGCACGCCATTGCCCAGCGCTTTAGCCAGAGTCATGACATCGGGTTTAATTTGATTATGCTGGAAACCAAACCATTGGCCACTACGTCCCATGCCGGTTTGAATTTCATCGAGCATCAGTAACCAGTTTTGTTCGTCACAAATAGAACGAAGTTCGTTCAGGTAGTTGGCATCGGGAATATTTATGCCGCCTTCACCTTGCACTGGTTCAACCAAAATCGCGACAACATTATCGGTATTTTTTGCAACTGTCTTAACAGCTTCGACATCGTTATAAGGCACGCGAATAAAACCTTGTACCAGCGGTTCAAAGCCGGCCTGTACTTTTCTGTTACCGGTTGCGGTAAGTGTCGCCATGGTACGACCGTGAAAACTGTTTTCCATGACGATGATATTTGGTTGTGCAATATCGTTGTTGTGGCCATAGAGGCGCGCTAGTTTAATCGCTGCTTCATTGGCTTCTGCGCCGGAATTTCCGAAGAAGGCAGTATCTAAACCGGACAGTGTAGTTAGCTTATCCGCGAGTTGTTGTTGTACCGCAATGCCGTAGAGGTTTGATGTATGAACCAACTTGCCTGCTTGTTCGCTAATAGCCGCGGTGATGGCAGGGTGGGCATGACCAAGACCACAGACAGCAATACCGCTGAGTGCATCGAGGTATTTGTTACCCTTGTCATCCCATAGCCAAGCTCCTTCACCGTGTTCAAATGTTACCGGTAGCCGAGCATAGGTATTCATAATTGTATTGTTCTGATGAGTTTCACTCATGATCTTTGTCGTTAGTCCTTAAAAACAAAAATGGCAGACCTGTTCAGAGGTGCCGCCATTAGTTAAAAATAGATTTTAACTCTAAATACCCATAAATCAAGCATTTCGGGGTGGTTATTTAAAAAATGATGCCGTGGTTAAAAAACAAAACCCGACGCCAGGCGCCGGGTTTTGTGTGTTTCTATTTAGCTTATGGTTAGTACGGTAGTAAGTTACCGTGACCATAGGCAACCATACACATCAACATTGGGATTGATAACAATGTGTTGGTACGTGATGCCATGAGCGCAACTACTTTGGCTTTAGCAATGACTTCAGGTGCATGTGTTTTACCATCTAGACCTAAAATCTTCTTCTGGTTTCTCCAAATGAGGCCCCAAACATTGAGCAACATAATGGTGCCTAACCATGCGCCGATACCGATAACAACAAAGCCATCTGACAGTGTGAAGGCTGCTTTTACGTTTGGACCAAGCAATCCCATACCTGTTAGCCAGGTACCCACAGCAGCCCAGCGGAACCAAAGCAGGGCACTTGGTGCAATATATTTGTTAATGGCAGCAGGACCAGGTTCTTTATCAGCTAGTGCTTTACCAACCCCTGGCACTTGTACGAAGTTGAAATAGTAAAGCAGTCCGATCCAGATCACGCCGAACATGACATGGAACCAGGCTGAAAGTGTTACTGCGTAGAATTGGCCTTTACCAACAGCCAGCATGATAATGATGGCAAGTACGAAGCCTGAAATGATGGTGCCAAGGACGGACTTTAATGGATTCATGGAGCGATCTCCCCTTTATTATTAAAAATAGCTTACTAAATTAGTGCGCTATTATAAGCATGGTTGAACCGAATGCAATGTTGTTATCTTTATTGTCGTGTTCACCTGCGTTGCTGTCGTTTTTTGCGTAGACTGTGCGCCTATGAACGCGATTGATCTTACACTATTTTCGAGTCGAATTGAGTCTGTTTGCGAAGAAATGGGTACGCGCCTGCAAGGGGCGGCCTTTTCGCCCAATATTAAGGACCGTCTGGATTTTTCCTGTGCCGTCTTTGATGTCGATGGCGAACTTTGCGCTCAGGCGGCCCACATTCCAGTACATCTTGGCAGCATGGCTTATGCGATGCGTGACATTGTCGGAATGGTTGAGTGGCAGGCTGGGGATATGGTGGTGCTCAATGATCCCTATTTTGGTGGGACGCATTTACCCGATGTCACCCTGATAGCGCCTGTATTTATTGATGCTAAATTGGTGGCATTTGTCGTGAACCGCGCACATCATGCAGACATTGGTGCCGATTCTCCAGGTTCAATGCCCATCAGTCGAGATCTTGATGAAGAAGGTTTAATTATTCCTCCAACGCATCTTATGCGTGATTTCGTGCTAGATGAGACCATTTTCACAGCAATTATCAGCAAGTTACAGCACGAAAGGCAAGCAAGAGGCGATTTTAGTGCGCAAATTTCTGCAAATCAGGCAGGATTGCGTCGATTAAGCGATTTAGTCAATAGTTTAGGGCTAACGGCATTTAATGAGTCGATGCGTGAGTTGAATGATTATGCAGCAACCTTGGCTGCGGCTGCATTGGCTGATATTCCAGATGGGGATTATACATTTAGCGATGTGATGGATGATGATGGCTTAGGCAATCGGGACATTCTGATTAACGTTAATATTCAAGTGCGTGGTAGTGAGATCAGTGTTGATTTCGCGGGTACGGCGAAACAAACCCGGGGCAACATCAACTGTCCTTTATCGGTTGCCGCGGCAGGGGTGTATTATGTATTTCGTTGTTTGATGCCTGCACATACACCTGCTTGTGCCGGCAGTTTTCGTCATATTAGTTTGAGTGCTCCGCTTGGCTGTTTATTAAATGCCGAGCGTCCAGCTGCAGTGGCGGCGGGTAATGTTGAAACCAGTACGCGTGTAGTGGATGTTGTGATGGGGGCGCTTGCGAAGGCCATTCCTGAACGTATTCCTGCTGCGAGTCATGGCAGTATGAACAATATTGCTATGGGTTCACGTGATGAATCACCGTGGGACTATTATGAAACGCTGGGTGGCGGCATGGGTGCAGGTTTATTGGGTGATGGCATGTCTGCGGTGCAAACGCACATGACCAATACATTGAATACACCGATTGAAGTACTTGAGATGCATTACCCGTTAAGAGTCTCGCGTTATGAAGTGCGCCATGACTCAGGTGGACAAGGTAAGCACCGAGGCGGTGATGGCATGATCCGTGAGTATGAATTTTTAGCGCCTGCGCAGGTAACGCTATTAACTGAACGGCGAACACATCAACCTTGGGGTATGAATGGCGCGCAGGCAGGACAGCCTGGCGAAAACAGACTTAATGGCAAGCCTCTGGATGCAAAGCTAAGTGTTGAGGTGAAAGAAACTGATCGGCTTTCTATAGCAACACCAGGTGGTGGCGGCTGGAATGAATAAAGAGGTAATGGTTAGATGAAAAAAATATTTCTTATTGTCTTGCTTGGTCAAGTTATTTTTTTATCAGGTTGTGCAGGCGCACTGGTAGGGGATAATGGCCGGCCTCAAATTAACGAAGTCAGAGAACAGCGAAGTATTGAACAAATAAAAGTTGATGGAAGAATAACTTCGGCAATTAAAGCACGTTATGCTGATGATGTTGTTTTGCGAAAGTTGAATGTTAAGACCTATCGAGGTGAGGTGACGCTATTTGGTTCAGTACCAACGCGAAGCGTTATGGAACGAGCAATCAATTTGGCAAGAACGGTAAAAGGTGTAACTAAAGTACGATCTGGATTGCGACTGCGTTGAAAAATATTAAGTTATTTCTACAAGCTTTCAGGTTACTTCTGATTTTTTAAAATTAATACATAGCGAGCAATAAATTTGTGTGTGGCATTTGTGGTGAATTTCGTTTTGATGGTGGTGAACCGGACGTAGCAGCACTGGATCGAATGATGGAGGTGCTTGTACCTCGTGGCCCTGATTCGGGCGATAAAAAAGTTATTGGTTCCTTGGCCCTGGGACATCGCCGTTTAGCGATTATTGATTTATCCGAGCGCGGTGCACAGCCGATGCAGGATAAGGAAACCGGTCATTGGCTGGTTTTTAATGGCACGATTTATAATTACCGGGAGCTGCGTCAACAACTTGCGGGTCAGGGGCATCGCTTTATTAGTGAAAGTGATACGGAAGTTATTTTAAAAGCCTATGCGCAGTGGGGCACGAAGTGTGTCGAGCACTTTGTCGGTATGTTTGCTTTTGTTCTCTGGGATGTGAAACAACAGACCTTGTTCATGGCACGGGATCGGCTAGGGATTAAGCCGCTTTATTATTCACGTGATAGTCAACGAATTCGATTCGCCTCAAACCCACAGGCATTATTGGCAGCCGGTGATGTTGATACATCGTTTGATGCGGTTGCCCTGCATCATCATTTAACTTTACATGCGGTCGTGCCAGCGCCTCGTACTATCTTATCGGGTGTGCGAAAGTTACCACCGGCAACAAGTTTAATTCTGCAAAGCAATGGAAAGTCAGAGCAGTATCAATATTGGAATTTAACGGCGCAACGACCCGCTGAAAAAATTGATGAACAAGAGTGGATCGATCGTGTTCATACTTCATTACGTTTGGCGGTTGATCGCCGTCGTTTGGCCGCGGATGTACCGGTGGGCGTTTTGTTATCAGGCGGGCTCGATTCAAGTTTATTGGTCGCCTTATTGTGTGAAGCGGGGCAGGATGACTTACAAACTTTTTCGGTGGGCTTTGAAGATCAGCCTGAAGAAAAAGGTAATGAGTTTGAGTACTCGGATCAGGTGGTTGAACGTTATGAGACGGATCATCATAAGTTTTTAATTCCGAATGAAGGTGTGCTGCAACGCCTACCGGATGCCGTTGAACACATGGCTGAACCGATGGTGAGTCAGGATGTAGTGGCATTTTATTTACTTTCTGAGCGTGTTTCACAACAAGTGAAAGTGGTGCAAAGTGGTCAGGGTGCCGATGAAGTGTTTGGTGGGTATTTCTGGTATCCACGGATGGCGGCTGAACAGGGCACGCCTTTAGAAAAATTTAGTAAACATTATTTTGATCGCAGTCATGATGAATGGTTGGGTGTGGTTGAACCATCGTTGCATGGCTTGGATTACACCTCGGGCATGATTGATGAACGTTTGCATCGCGCCGGTGCAGATACTTTTACTGATCAAGTGTTGCGGATGGATTCAACCATGTTGATCACTGACGATCCGGTTAAGCGCGTTGATAATATGACCATGGCCTGGGGACTGGAAGCACGGGTTCCGTTTCTTGATCATGAGTTGGTTGAATTGGCCATGCAAATGCCACCTGAATTGAAGTTGCGAGATGGTGGCAAATACCCACTTAAAGCGGTGGCACGCGGTTTAATTCCTGATTCGGTGATAGATCGACCGAAGGGTTATTTTCCGGTTCCAGCATTGAAATTTGTGCGCGGTGAGTTCTACGATTTCATGCACGATATATTGCAATCAAAAGCCTGCCGAGAGCGGGGTATGTTGCAGCGAGCTTATATTGATCGCTTGCTTGCTGCGCCCGAGAAATACATGACGGCGATTCAGGGCAGTAAACTTTGGCATTTGGCTTTACTGGAATTGTGGTGCCAAACGCATCTTGATGCTTAACGCCAAATACCCGATTAAAACACTATGGTAATTACCCGTCAGTATCGGTAGAATTGCCGGCCAAATTTACCGGGATGGCTTGAAAGATGTTCGTTAGGCACCCATATAAGGTATCAGAATCAGTTATTAACATATAAATGAAGAGGTTGTAGCGGTATGGATCCATTAGCTCGTATTAAAGAACAGGTTGAAAGCACACCCATCGTTTTGTACATGAAGGGAACACCACAACTTCCACAATGTGGCTTTTCAAGTCGTACCGCGCAGGCATTGCAGCAATGTGAAGTAGAATTTGGTTACGTTAATGTATTAGCAGATCAGGAAGTCTACGAAAACTTACCTAACTTTGCTGACTGGCCGACATTCCCGCAGTTATACATTAATGGTGAATTAGTTGGCGGCTGTGATATTACGCTGGAGCTGTTTCAATCAGGTGATTTACAAAAAATGACCAAAGCAGCGGTAGAAAATTCTGACGCTAGCGAATAAGTTTTTTTGCAAAGAGTTTTAAAAAGCGTTGATGTGAAAGCATCGGCGCTTTTTTTTGCATCGTCGTAAATAGTTTGGGTATTGCTACATCAGATTATTTTTCATCTCCACGCTCATGACTTCGCTAACGTCGACGAAAAACAATCTGATGCAGCAAAAGTGTTAGGTTTTAGATTTGCGGTTCTTTTTAGGATGAAGATCTTAAATTCATCGCGAAGTGGAGTCAGTCTCTTTATCCGTGACGTTAGCGAAGCAATGAGCGTGGAGCGGATAAAGAGACTGGCTCCGCTTCCCCCTATTAATGCTCAACCTTTAACCTGATTATCCAACGCATGCCATCGGTTCATGATATTGCAAAAGAGTGCGGCAGTGCGTTCGGTATCGTAAACGGCAGAGTGGGCTTCATCATCATTCCACTCCAAACCAGCGGTTTGTACGATGCGTGCCAGTACGGTTTGCCCGTAGGCGAGTGCACCTAAGGTTGCGGTATCAAAACTGCTAAAAGCATGGAAGGGACTTTTTAACTTACAGCGTTTGACAGCCGCATTGAGAAAGCCAAGATCGAAAAAGGGATTGTGCCCAACCAAAATAGCCCGGCTACAACCTGTTTCTTGCAGGGCTATCTCGACAGATTCAAACACTTTTTCGAGTGCTTCTGATTCAGGTAAGGCCATGCGGAACGGATGCCAGGGATCAATACCATTAAATGCGAGCGCTTTTTCATCAAGATTAGCACCCTTAAACGGCTCGACATGGGCTGAACAGGCTTCACCTTGATAGAGTTTGCCCTCATCATCCATATTAATAATAACGGCAGCTATTTCGAGTAAGGCGTCTTTATCAGCGTTAAATCCTGCTGTTTCGACATCGATGACGACCGGTAAGAATCCGCGAAAGCGCTTGGCTATGCGGTGTTGACTCTGTTCATTATTCATCCCTATAGCATATAGCAAAGCGGTGGTTGAGTGAAAATTACTGCCTGAGAGCATGATCGGGCTTTTTGCTACGATAAAAATAGCTTATAATCCTCGCCCCGATGTGGGATCGTTGTTCAAACTTAATGGGGTAGGCATGGCTGATCGCAGATTACAGGTTTTTCATACAGTGGCACGTCATTTGAGCTTTACAAAAGCTGCTGAAGCGTTGCACATGACGCAGCCCGCTGTGACATTTCAGGTTCGTCAGTTGGAAGAATACTTTAATACGCGTTTGTTTGATCGCACCCACAACAGAATTAGTTTGACCGATGCCGGCACGCGTGTGTTTGGTTACGCCGATAGTATTTTTGAACTTTATGGTGAAATGGAAAACTCAGTTCGTGAGTTGACCGGTGAAGTCAGTGGTTTGTTAATACTCGGGGCAAGTACCACGATTGCTGAATACATGTTGCCAGCCTTACTTGGTGACTTTAAACGCAAATACCCTGATGTGAATGTACGCTTGAAAGTATCGAATACTGAAGGTGTTGTTCAGATGGTCGAAAATAATGTTATCGATCTAGGTGTGGTAGAAGCGCCTGTTGGTAATAAGAACCTTGCAGTAGAAGTATGTCGTAATGATCAATTGGTATTAATAGTACCAGTAGGGCATGAACTAGCAGAACGTGAAAGTGTGCCAATTTCTGAATTGACCGAGTACCCGTATATTTGTCGTGAGGAAGGTTCGGGTACACGTGAAGTGATTGCGGAGTACATGCAAGATAATAACCTTAAAGGTTCCTTGAATATTAATATGGAACTGGGTAGCCCGGAAGCAGTTAAGGGTGCGGTTGAAGCAGGGATGGGTATCTCGGTAGTATCGCGCGCGACAGTGAGTAAAGAATTATTACTAGGTTCTCTGGTTGCGCTTAACCTTGAACCACAGTTAGAACGTCCTTTCTCTTTTGTACATCAAAAGCAGAAGTTCCGGTTACGTGCAATGGACGAGTTATTAACTTTTGCACGTCAGTACTGTGTTGAACATGCCAAGGATAATATCTAAGTAATCCTTAATGAGTAAGCTGACTGACAAGTTGCAATCACTGGCAGAAAAACTCAGTGATGAAGAACAGAAAACCTTGCTCGACTATGCTGAATTTATGGTATCACGCTCGACGCATAAGCAAGAGACAGTGAGTGATGTGCCATTAGATATTTTGCGCCCTGCCGAAGAAACAGTGGTTGCGGCGATGCGACGGCTTTCTAAAACCTACCCTATGTTAAATATGGACAAGCTCTTGCATGAAGCATCAGGCTTAATGTCTGAGCACATTATGAAAGGTAGAGCGGCACTGGAAGTGATTGATGAGCTTCAGATAATGTTTGAAAAGCATTATCAAGACTATATTGACGAGTCTTAACAAATTCTTTTGAGCTTAACCTACCCCATACTTTATTCCTTTCGTCGTTGCCCGTATGCGATGCGCGCAAGAATGGCCTTGTTGTATGCCAATGTTAACGTATTGTTGCGGGAAGTTGATTTGCGCAATAAGCCTACACAAATGTTAGAAGCCTCAGCTAAAGCGACTGTTCCGGTATTGGTGCTTGACGATGAAGTAATTGATGAAAGTCTGGATATTATTAAATGGGCTTTGGCTATTTCTGATCCGGACGGTTGGTTGTCTGGTCTCACTGAACAGCAATTAGTTTTAGCGAGAACACTCATCAACGAAAATGACGGCGAATTTAAAAAGCACCTTGATCACTATAAATATGCAGACAGATATCCTGATCAAACCATGCAAGTTGCACGGGATAAAGCTGAAGTGTTTATTGAGAAGCTAGATACCTATTTACAACACTCTCGCTATCTTGTTAGCGATAAACTTTCTTTTGTTGATATAGCTATTTTTCCGTTTGTGCGACAATTTTCTTATGTTGACAAGGTCTGGTTTGATGAAAGTAATTACGTTCACTTGCAAAAGTGGCTGCAAGAGTTGCTTGATTGTGAATATTTTAATCGGATAATGAAAAAAGTGGATGTGTGGGAACGTGGTTCAGACGAAGTGTGGTTAGCGGATTAATTATCAAGTTGGTTTTCTGAAACAATTAACCATCTATCAGCGTGTTTCTCAAACAGTAATTGTTTACGTGATATTTCTGAAAAACTGTCAGATTTATAGTCTTGGGTAAAGTTGGCGATATAACGTCCATCATCATGAACAAAAATAACAATACCGGATAGTTTCAATTCTATCCATTGTTGCGAATGAAGCCGTTGTTGCCTAGATCTAGCCCACGCTTCGTGACTGGTAAATTGCTGATTGATATAGCGAGGGCTATAACTTGCAATATACGTATCTACATCTAATTGTTGCCAAGCATTTTTCCAACGTTCCACTGCGGCATAGATGGCTTCGGGTGCTGAAATTGGGGTAGGCGATGCCGTAGACGAGGTCGTATGAAATATCAAAAAGCTACTGACAGCGATCAATAGTAAAATTTTTTCACATTGTTGTTTATAGATTATCCGATGCATAGTCTGCTAGTCGTGATCGCTCGCCTCGCTGCAGCGTGATATGACCACTATGAGGCCAGTTTTTAAATCTGTCTACTACATAGGTTAGCCCGGATGTGGTTTCTGTCAAATAAGGGGTGTCAATTTGCGCGACGTTACCTAAGCAAACGACTTTAGTGCCGGGGCCTGCACGGGTAATTAATGATTTCATTTGCTTGGATGTTAAGTTCTGCGCTTCATCAATAATGATGTATTTTTTCAAAAATGTACGTCCACGCATGAAGTTGATAGAGCGTAGTTTTATGCGGTTTTGGAGCAAGGCACCGGTTGCGGCGCGTTCCCATTCACCTTCGGATTCGACACCGGTAAGTACTTCCAGGTTGTCCATCAATGCGCCCATCCAGGGAGTCATCTTTTCTTCTTCGGTACCGGGAAGGAAGCCAATATCTTCGCCCATGGGTATCGTGACACGGGTCATGATAATTTCATTATAAAGGTTAAGATCGAGTGTTTGATGCATACCAGCGGCTAA
>Ga0316207_10003681_pt1 | contig 14021 bp, 11 predicted proteins | sample 6weekpyrite_MG_FD_204943 | JGI IMG/M metagenome (GOLD analysis project Ga0316207, IMG submission 204943) | Microbial mat bacterial communities from mineral coupon in-situ incubated in ocean water Damariscotta River, Maine, United States -... | ecosystem: Environmental > Aquatic > Marine >... | reverse complement strand
GGTCCAATATAGCGGTTTTCATGAAACCTGGATCAGGTTTCTTGAAAAACGCCCCGACACTTCATTGATGGTGGGCGGTGGCGCGGGGCGGGTCGGGGCGGGCCTTGAGCGGACAAATCGACCGCGGTGCTCGGGCGTGCCTGTCTCAATGGGGGAAAGGCCGCTGGATCGACAGCCACATGATGAAATAGCTGTTGCAACAGATCTGTTTTGATGAATTTTCCTGGTCGTTCCTGACAGGAGAAGGCCGTAAATCTGTGTGAGTTCATAGGCTGACGGTAGACGGCGCGCCGTCTCGCGGCTGTTTTTTGACTGCGAGACTGGGAACTTGCAAAGCGCGCCGCTAATCGCCAACGTGCCATCGAATCAAACCCAAAGGTGATTTTTTGGCCCGTACCTACCTGAAATCCGCCTCCAAGACCGCGCGCAGCGATGCCGAATCCGTCACCGAAGCAGTGCAGGCGATCCTGTCCGACATCGAAACCGGGCGCGACGACGCCGCGATCCGTTATGCACAGAAATTCGACGGCTATTCGGGCGCGGTCCTGCTTGGCCAAGATGACAAGGACCGAGCGGCGGCGCAGGTCACGGAACAGCAGAAAGACGACATCCGATTCGCCCATGACAACATCCGCAAATTCGCCGAGGCGCAGCGCGAAACCATGCGCGATATCGAGGTAGAGATCGCGCCGGGGCTGGTCGCGGGGCAGCGCAGCATTCCGGTAAAATCGGCGGGGTGTTATGTGCCGGGCGGGCGTTACAGCCACATCGCCAGCGCGATGATGACAGTGACGACGGCCAAAGTGGCGGGCGCGCGCCACATTACCGCCTGTTCCCCGCCGCAAGGCGAAAAGGGTGTGCCGCCGGCGATCATCTATGCGGCGGATTATTGCGGGGCGGATCAGATCCTCAGCATGGGCGGGGTGCAGGCCGTGGCGTCCATGGCGTTCGGACTGTTCGGGTTGCCGCCCGCGGATATCGTGGTCGGGCCCGGCAATCAGTTCGTCGCCGAGGCCAAGCGCATGCTATTTGGCCGCATGGGGATCGACCTGATTGCCGGGCCAACCGACAGCCTGATTCTGGCGGATGCCTCTGCGGACCCGCTGATCGTGGCCACCGATCTGGTGGGGCAGGCAGAGCATGGCTATAATTCGCCGGTCTGGCTGGTGACGGATCACCGGCCGCTGGCCGAGCAGGTGCTGCAGCTGGTGCCGGGGCTGATCGCCGATTTGCCGGAATTGAACCGCGTCAACGCAGAGGCCGCCTGGCGCGACTATGCCGAGGTGATCCTGTGTGACGATCGCGAGGAAATGGCAGACACATCGGACGCCTATGCGCCCGAGCACCTGACCGTGCAGGCGCAGGATCTTGATTGGTGGCTTGCGCGGCTGGAATGTTACGGATCGTTGTTTCTGGGCGAGGAAACCACGGTGGCGTTTGGCGACAAGGCATCGGGGCCGAACCATGTTCTGCCCACGTCAGGCTCGGCCAAATACACCGGCGGGCTGTCCGTGCACAAATACATGAAGATCGTAACCTGGCAGCGGGCGACGCGCGACGGTTCCAAAAGGGTGGCCGAGGCGACAGCGCGGATTTCGCGGCTGGAGGGCATGGAAGGCCATGCGCGCACGGCGGATATCCGGTTGCGGAAATACTTTCCGGATGAAGAATTCGACCTTGGCGTGATCGAGTGATCTGCCCATGAAGGCGCTGCTCTGCACCGGGGTTCGGACGATGGGGGTGCAGGACGTGCCCGATCCGGTGGCGGCGCCGGGCGCGTGTCTGATCAAGGTTGATGCGGTCGGGATTTGCGGGTCCGACATGCACGCCTATCTGGGCCATGACGAACGCCGCCCCGCCCCGCTGATCCTGGGGCACGAGGCAGCGGGGACGGTGCTGGATGGTCCGATGCGGGGCGCGCGCGTTACCGTCAATCCCTTGGTAACATGTGGAAATTGTCCGGCATGTCGCGAAGGTCGCAGCAATCTTTGCCCGGATCGGCAGATTATTTCGATGCCGCCCCGGCAAGGTGCCTTTGCACAATACCTGACCATGCCGACGGACAATCTGGTGCAGGTTCCCGATGGATTCGCGCTGTATCAGGCGGCGCTGGCGGAACCGCTTGCGGTGTGCTGGCACGCGGTGCGGCTGGCGGTCGATGCCCTGTTTGGCGACATCGGGGCGGCGCGCTGTCTGGTGATTGGCGGCGGCGCAATCGGGTTTGGATCGGCGTTGTCGCTAAGGGTGTTCGGGGCGCGGGATGTGGTGACCGCCGAAACCAACGCGGGACGGCGGGATTTCATTGCGGACCATGGCGGTTTTCAAGTGGCGGCGCCCGACAACCTGGCGGCAAATGATTTCGATCTGGTGATCGATGCGGTCGGATATCGTGACACCCGGGCGTTTGCCTGCGCGGCGGTACGACCTGGCGGGGTGATCTGTCATATCGGCCTGGGGGACAGCGATGATGGGCTGGACATCCGGCGCCTCACCTTGCAGGAAATCACGTTTTTCGGAACCTATACCTACACGGCGCAGGATTTCCGGGATACGGCTCAGGCGATGTTCGATGGCCGGTTCGGCGATCTGGACTGGGCGCAACGGCAGCCTCTGGACACCGGCGCGCAGGCGTTTGCCGATATTCTGGCGGGGAAAATTCTGGCGCCAAAGGTGATTTTGCATCCCTGAACCACATGCGGGAATGCCCAGGTTAACGGATCGGGGCTGCTGAAAACCACCTTGTGAATCCCAGATGACTCCGGCGTCGCGGGATGCGTGGTTGATGGCGGGCGCCGTTCTGCCGCTAGTTTAACAGCGCCGCCGTCAGCTTGCGCGCGCCCTCGGTCAGGATATCCTTCTTGGCGATGGCCTGCGCGATCGAAATCCGCTGGGCGGGGCCGTGAAAGGCAAGGGCGGCGGCAAAGCGGCCCTGGGCGTCCCGCACGGGCACGGCGATGGCGACCATGCCTTCCATGAACTCCTCTTCATCCAAAGCATAGCCGCGTTTGGCGATCCGGGCCAGATCGGCCAGCAGCGCCTCTGGTGTGCTGTGGGTGCCTGGCGTCAGCGGTGTCAGGGTCAGCCCGGCGACAAAGGCGCGGCGGGCCTTGGGCGCGAGGCTGGCCATGAAAGTCTTGCCGCTGGCGGTGCAGTGGTAGGGCACGTTGGACCCGATCGGCAGCTGGATGCGGAACGGCCAATCGGTTTCGACCCGGTCCAGATAACGCATGCCGGTTTCCTCTGGCACGACGAAGTTGACGGTTTCACGCACCTGATGCGCCACATCCAGCAATACCTGATGCCGGGCGATGTGGGATTGCGAGGCATAGACCAGCCCCGCGCCCAGATCGCGCAGCCTCCGCGAGGGCAGATAGCCCTTGGACGCGCCGTGCCGAATCAGAAAGCCTTCGGTTTCCAGCGTCGCGCACAGCCGGTGCACGGTCTGGCGCGGCAGGCCAATGCGCGCGTTGATCTCGGTCGCGGTCATCGCCCGGTCGCTTTGCCCCAGAACTTCCAGGATCCTCAGCGTGCGCAGATTGGTTGGTATTCGGTCGGTTTCGCTCATTGGACGGCCCGGATGCGGAAAAGATGTGTAGAGAATCCTTGAATTCGGTGAATTCCATTGTAACGTCTTGTTTAGTTAAAAATCGAGAAAAAAAGTCTCAATATTTGATCATTTGGAGTATTTATTGGAATTCGACTTTGTCATCGTGGGTGCGGGCTCTGCCGGATGCGTTCTGGCGAACCGATTGTCGGAAGACGGGCGATATTCCGTAGCGGTGCTGGAAGCAGGGCCGAAAGACAGCAATCCGTGGATCCACATCCCGGTCGGCTATTTCAAGACGATGGGCAATCCGCGGTCGGACTGGCGCTACAGGACCGAGGCCGATGCGGGGATCAACGGGCGCGCGATTCCGTGGCCGAGGGGCCGGGTGCTGGGCGGATCGAGCTCGATCAACGGGTTGCTGTATGTGCGCGGACAACGCCAGGATTTCGATCAGTGGGCACAAATGGGCAATTCGGGTTGGGGCTGGGACGATGTGCTGCCGATGTTCAAGCGGGCCGAAACCTGGAAGGGCGAGTCCAGGGGCGACATGCGCGGCACCGACGGGCCGCTGGCAGTCTCGCCCACACGGCTGAAGCGCGAGATCGTGGAGCATTGGCTAAATGCGGCGGTGGCCGCCGGGTACAAAAGGGCGTCCGACTACAACGGTGAGGATCAGGAAGGTGTCGGCTATTTCCAGCTGACGGCAGACAAGGGGCGGCGGTGCAGTTCGGCGGTGGCCTATCTGAAACCGGCGCGCGGGCGGGCCAATCTGACGATCCTGACCAATGCGCAAACCGAGCGGGTGATCATGCAAGAGGGCCGCTCGATTGGCGTGCGGGCACAGGTAAAGGGCGCGATGGTGGACATCCGCGCGCGCTGCGAGGTGGTGCTGTCGGCGGGCGCGATCGGTTCGCCGCAGATCCTGATGCTGTCGGGCATTGGTGCGGCGGCGGAACTGGGTGCGCATGGCATTGCCGTGGCGGCCGATCTGAAGGGCGTCGGCAAGAACCTGCAGGACCATTTGCAGGCGCGCCCGGTTTTCAAGACCGACCTGTCCACGATCAACACCGAGACCAGCAATATCTTCAAGCAGGCGATGATCGCCCTGCAATATGCGATCTGGCAGACCGGGCCGATGACGATGGCGGCAAGTCTGGGTACCGGGTTTCTGAAGACCAGCCCGCATCTGGAAACGCCCGACATCCAGTTCCACATACAGCCGTTCAGTGCGGACAGCCCGGCGGAGGGTGCGCACCGGTTTTCGGCCTTTACCGCGTCAGTGCTGCAATTGCGGCCCGAAAGCACCGGGCATCTGGCGCTGAAATCGTCGAGCATGCAGGACCACCCGGAGATCCACCCGAATTACCTGGCGACCGATACCGACCAGCGCACCATCGTCAAAGGCATCCAGATCGCGCGCAAGATCGCGCGGCACCAGCCGCTGAAATCGCATATCTCCGAAGAACACGCGCCGGGCGCTTCCGTCGCGCTGGACGATGAGGCCGGAACGCTGAACTGGGCGCGCAACACGGCCACGACGATCTATCACCCGACGGGCACCTGCAAGATGGGCGCCGATCCGATGGCGGTGGTGGATCACCGGTTAAGGGTGCACGGGATACGGGGACTGCGCGTGGCAGATGCCTCGATCATGCCAAAGATCACATCGGGCAACACCAACGCTCCGGCCATCATGATCGGAGAGAAAGCATCGCAGATGATTCTCGAGGACGCGCGGGCATGATCGGGAACTGGGTCGAAATCGTGCAGATCGTGTTCGCCGATATTCTTTTATCGGGCGATAATGCGCTGGTGATCGGCATGGCCGCGGCGGGGCTGTCGCCCGAGCTGCGCCGCAAGGCGATCTTCATGGGCATGGCCCTGGCTGCGGGTTTGCGGATTTTCTTTGCGGCCATTGCGGGCGTGCTGTTACAGATTCCCGGCATTCTGTTCTTTGGCGGGCTGCTTTTGGCCTGGGTTTGCTGGCGGTTCTATCAGGAGATCCGGGAAAACGAATTCGTCCTGGCCGAGGCGGCGCTGGAGGCGCCCGGCTATCAGGGACCACCGCGCCGCCAGCTTTGGCAGGCGATGGTGACGATCATCATCGCCGATGTCTCGATGTCGATCGACAATGTGGTGGCGGTGGCGGCGATCGCCCGGGAAAACACCACACTGCTGGTATTCGGGCTGGTGCTGGCGATCGCCTTCATGGCCTGCTTTGCCACCATGATCATGAGGGTGATGACGCGATATGCCTGGCTGACCTGGGTCGGGCTGGTGTTCCTGGTATATCTGACGGCGATGATGCTGAGCGACGGCTGGCCCCAGGTCGCGGCCATGGCCGGGATGAGCGGATGACACATCATATTGATATCGGGAACGAAATCCGGGGAGGCCGCGCATGCGCGGTGGCATTGTCCATTCCCCCAATAAACGCCGGCGCTATGGCCTTTGGGCGCGGGCGAAACAGTGATTACCAAAAAGGCGAAACCCAGATGGGAGGATACCATGACCAATCTTAATACCCTGACCAAGGGTCTGGCCGCTGTGGCGCTGGGCCTTTCGGTTATGGCCTCTGCCGCGATGGCTCAGGTCACGATCCGCGTGCAGTCGGTGATCCCGGCGAAGGCGGACGAAGTGTTCATGCTGGAGGACTTTGCCAAGGACGTCTTTGACCTGACGAACGGCGAAGTCGTCATCGAAGTGCTGCCGGCAGGCGCCGTTGTCGGCGTGCGCGAGACGCTGGATGCAGTTGACAGCGGTTTGATCGAGGGCGGGTTCGCCTGGACGCATTACTGGTCGGGCAAACACCCGGCCGCGATGCTGTTCGGCTCTCCCGTCGCCGGTGCCGGCGTCGGCATCGACAATATCGCGTTCCTCAGCTGGTTCCAGTATGGCGGCGGCAAAGAGCTGTATGACCAGCTGTGGGACGAAATGGGCGTGAACGTCAAAGGCTTCATGTTGCAGCCGGTCGGCCCCGAGGCGCTGGGCTGGTTCAAGGAGCCGATCGAAAACATGGCCGATTTCCGCAAGCTGCGGTTCCGCACGCCCCCGGGCATTCCGGGTCAGACCTACAAGGACATTGGCGTGGCATCGGTCGCCATGGGCGGCGGAGACATCCTGCCCGCGCTGGAAAAAGGCACCATCGATGCTGCCGAATGGTGCTGCCCGAAGCCTGACTCTGTGTTCGGGTTCCAGAAGGTTCTGAAGAACTACTATCTGCAGGGCCTGCACCAGGTCGTGGTGAATGCCGATCTGTATATCAACGGCGATGTCTACGACTCTTTGACCCCGCTGCAGCAGAAGGCGCTGGAAGTGGCCGCCAATGCGTCGCTGTCCAAATCCATGTCTTACCGGATCTACGAGAACGGCAAGGCGCTGAAGGATCTGGTCGAAAATCAGGGCGTCATCCTGCGCGACACGCCTGCGGACTATTTCACCGAATATATGGCCGCGGCCAAAGCCTCGCTTGAGAAGAACGCAGCAGAGAACGCGTTCTTTGCCGAAGTCTGGCAGAGCCAGAAGGATTTTGCCGCCATCGCGGTTCCGTTCTGGGCCGGCTCGCAAGCGTCCAACGCTGCCCTTGGCAAGGCATTTGCCGACACTCTGAAATAAGACCGACCAGCCACGGGCGGAGTGCGTTCCCGCCCGTGGCCCTTTGTCTGCCAGCGCCCGCCGCGACGGGCGTTGCCAAACAAAGGGGCATCAGATCCCGTTTCGATCCCAAGGGAGGGACAGGTCACATGACTGACGAGATCAAGGCTGAAGATCTGGATATCACGGACGAGCTGATCGCCGAGCGAAAGGCAGGCAAGCCTGGTCAGACGCCCGATGACATGACGCCGTGGATGCGGCCGATCGTGGCCGGCATCGACCTGACAAACCTGTGGGTCGGGCGGATCACCTGCCTGCTGCTGCTGCCGATCATCGCCGTGATGGTCTACGAGGTGGTGGCGCGCAAGCTGTTCCTGGCACCGTCGGATTTTTCGTTTGAATACAGCCGGATGCTGGCCGGGGCCATGTTCATGCTGGGCGCGGGCTATGCCCTGATGCGCGGCGTGCACATCCGCGCCGATTTCCTGTATCGCGGCTGGCGGCGGCAGACCCAGGTCACGGTGGATACCGTGCTGTACCTGCTGTTCTATTTCCCGGCGATGCTGTTCTTTTTCTGGGTGTCGCTGGAATTCACGCTAAAGGCCTGGGGCAACTGGGAACGCTCGATGGATACGGCGATGATGGCGCCGCTGGCCCCGGCACGCACGGCGATGCCGGTGGCGGCGTTCTTTCTGTTCATGCAGGGCATTTCCGAAGTTCTGCAATCGCTGTATGAAATGCGCCCCGCGCGGCGCAGCAAATTTCTGAAATTCATGCCTGTCTACGGGGTGATCCTGGCGCTTGTCTTCATCTCGGCCTTCTTTCCAAGCGCCTCGCCCTTTGGCGGCAGCGGGCTTGCGGGGGTCATCGACTTTCTGGGTCTGGGTGGCATCAGCAACGAAGCCATTGGCCTGCTGATGATCGCCGTCATGCTGTTTTCGATCTTTGTCGGCTTTCCGATCAGTTTCACGCTGATCTTTCTTGGCTTTGTCTTTGGCGCCTGGGGCTTTTCCGGCAAGTTGACCTTTTATCTGCAGACCTTCCAGTTCAATTCGACGATGCTAGACGATCAGCTGGTCGCGGTGCCGCTGTTCGTATTCATGGGCATCATGATGGAGCAGGCCGGCCTGATGGAGCGGCTGTTCACCTCGGTCCAGCTGATGTTTTCGCGCACCCGCGGCTCGCTTTATGTGGCGGTGCTGTTTGTGTCCACGATCTTTGCGGCGGCCACCGGCATTGTGGGGGCGTCGGTGACGATCCTGGGCATTATGGCCGCGCGCACGATGAACAAGTCGGGCTACGACGTGCGGCTGGCGGCCGGGACGATCACGGCAGGCGGCACATTGGGTATCCTGATCCCGCCGTCGATCATGCTGGTGGTGATGGGGCCGGTGCTGGAAGTTCCGGTGACCGACCTGTTCGCCGCCGCCATCGTGCCGGGGATCATGCTGGCGCTGTTGTACATGGCTTATGCGCTGGTGCGCTGCTGGATCAATCCCGATCTTGGCCCGATTCTGGCGCCAGAGGATCAGCCGGAAACCTCGCCCTATTACTTTCTGGAATTCACTTCGGTCATGGCATCGCTGGTGATCCTTGCCTGGCTGGGCAGCGCAGGTCTGACCGGGGGGCTGGCCGGGCTGTTCCCGCTGGCCGGGCTGATCGTTCCACTGGCCTGGATCGGGGTGATGATCGGGGTCTATCATTGGGCACGCAAGGTGCGGCCCGGCGGGTTTTACTATTCCGATCTATGGCGCGAGTTCTTCCTTGGTCTGGTGCCGCCGACCACGCTGGTGGCCTTTGCGCTGGGCGCGATCCTGCTGGGCTGGGCGACGCCGGCCGAGGCGGCGGCAACTGGCGCGTTCGGCGCGATCCTGTTGTCACTGGGCTATCGCAAGCTGACAGTGCCGAATTTCTATGACGCGCTGATCAAGACGCTGGAGATCAGCGTGCTGATCATGTTCCTGGTGGCGGCGTCCAACTTTTTCGGCGCGGTGTTCAGCCGGCTGGGCACGCCCACGATGCTGACCGAATTGCTGCTGGCCTGGGATCTAAGCGAAACCTGGGTGCTGATCATCATCATGGCGCTGATCTTTCTGCTGGGCTGGCCGCTGGAATGGGTGCCGATCGTTCTGATCATCGTGCCGATCCTGATTCCGGCGCTGGATGCGCTGGGGGTCAATCTGACGTGGTTCGGTATTCTGGTGGCGGTCAACTTGCAGACCGCGTGGCTTAGTCCGCCGGTGGCGCTAAGCGCCTATTTCCTGAAAGGCGTGGTGCCGGAATGGGATCTGAAAGACATCTATTTCGGGATGATGCAGTTCATGGTGATCCAGTTGATCGGCTTGATCCTGATCTTTTCCTTCCCGCAGATCGCGCTGTGGCTGCCAGGCTATATCTACGGACAGTAGGGCGTCTTTATCCTTCCCGGTCCGCGCGCTAAGACAGATGCCATGGGCCGGGGAGGGTAGCACATGACGACAGGGTCGCGGATTGCGGGAATGCGGGACATGGGCCCGGCGGCGCGGCGCAAGGCCATTGGCTCCGCAGCAGGTCTGAGCCCGGCGGATCAGGCGGCGCTGGGCGGCGATGCGCTGCCACTGGACCTGGCGAATGGCATGATCGAGAATGTCGTCGGCAGGTTTGAGCTGCCCCTGGGCGTGGCGACGAATTTCAGGGTGAATGGCCGCGATTATCTGGTGCCGATGGCGGTCGAGGAACCCTCGGTGGTGGCCGCCGCGTCCTATATGGCGCGGATCGCGCGGGGCTGCGGCGGGTTTCATGCGTCCAGCACGCAGCCGATCATGCGGGCGCAGATTCAGGTGCTGGGCGTGGCCGATCCGTTCGGTGCGAAACAGCGGCTGCTGGAATCGCGCGAAAACCTGATGGCGGCGGCGAATGGTTGCGATGCGCTGCTGGTCAGCCTGGGCGGCGGCTGTCGGGACATCGAGGTGCAGGTGTTCGAAACCTCGCCGGTGGGGGCGATGGTGGTGCTGCATCTGCTGGTCGATGTGCGCGACGCGATGGGGGCCAACACGGTCAACACCATGGCCGAGGCGATCGCGCCCGAGGTGGCGCGCATTGCGGGTGGCGAAGTGCGGCTGCGCATCCTGTCCAATCTGGCCGACCGGCGGCTGGTGCGGGCACGGGTCGAGATCACGCCGGACGCGCTGAGCACCGATGCCTTGCTCGGCGCCGATGTGGCGCAAGGTATTGTCGAGGCCTGCGCGCTGGCGCTGATCGACCCCTATCGCGCGGCGACGCATAACAAGGGCATCATGAACGGCATCGACCCGGTGGTGGTGGCCACCGGCAATGACTGGCGTGCGATCGAGGCCGGGGCTCATGCCTATGCGGCGCGGTCCGGGCGCTATGGCGCGCTGACCCGTTGGGAGATCGGCAAGGGCGGCGCCCTGGTCGGCAGTATCGAGCTGCCGATGGCGCTGGGTCTGGTGGGCGGCGCGACCAAAACGCACCCGGCGGCACAGGCGGCGTTGCGCTTGTTGGGGGTGAAATCGGCCAGTGAACTGGCCGAGGTGGTGGCGGCTGTCGGGCTGGCGCAGAACATGGCGGCGCTGCGGGCGCTGGCGACGGAAGGCATCCAGAAAGGCCATATGGCGCTGCATGCCCGCAACATCGCGATTGCCGCGGGGGCTGCGGGTGCCGATGTCGACAGGGTCGCCCGGGCGCTTGTGGCGGCGGGCGATATCTCGGTCGACAAGGCGCGTGCGCTGTTGGCCGATGGTCAGGCATAAGTTGCCAAGGCCGGCCGGCGTAGCTATCCCGGACCCACCTGAGCATCGGAGGCCGCAATGACCCATCCGCTGATCACCCAGGACCACATCGACTCGTTCCAGCGCGAAGGCGTGGTGTTGGTGAAAGGGCTGTTCGCCGATTATGTCGATCTGATCCGCAAGGGGATCGAGGTCAACATGGCCGAACCCGGACCCTACGCGGCGGAGAACCTGAAAGAGGGCGAGGCCGGGCGGTTTTTCGATGACTATTGCAACTGGACGCGGATCGCTGAATTCGAGACTGTCGTGCGCCAGTCGCCTGCCGCCGAGGTCGCAGCCGATTTGATGTGCTCAAACGCCGTTCAGATGTTTCACGATCATGTGCTGGTCAAGGAACCGGGCACCTCCAAGCCGACGCCCTGGCATCAGGACGGGCCGTATTATTTCGTCTCTGGCCGTCAGAACGTCAGCTTCTGGTCTCCGGTCGATGCGGTCAGCGATGCGTCCCTGCGCTGTGTCGCGGGCAGTCATGACTGGGCCAAACCGGTGCTGCCGACACGCTGGCTGTCGCAAGAGAATTTCTATGCCGACCCGGGTGCCTATATGCCGGTGCCCGATCCGGACGCCGAGGGCATGACGATCCGCGAATGGGCGATGCAGCCGGGCGATGCGGTGGCGTTCAATTTCGCCATTCTGCACGGTGCGCGCGGCAATGCGGCCGCCGCGCGCAGACGCGCGTTTTCGCTGCGGCTGGTTGGCGATGATGCGCGCTATGTGCAGCGCCCGGGGCCGACCTCGCCACCGTTTCCGGAGCATGGCATGCAGCCCGGGCAAAAGCTGCGCGAGGATTGGTTTCCGACATTGTTTTTGCGTTAAGACATCGGTGCCCGGTGGATAACCGCACAGCGGGCTAGCCGCGCAGATAGCGGAATACGGCGGATGCGGTCCAGCCGGCGGCAATGGCGATGGCAAGCGACAGGATGCCGTAGATCAGCGGGCGTTCATGGGCCAGCGAATAAATCCAGCGCTCCAGCCCGACCTTTTGCACGTTGATCACAGACTGGCTTGTGCTGATCACCTTGCGGTCGCGCGTCAGATAGATATTGGCGGTATAGCTGCCTTCGACCAGGTTAGAAGGCAGCGCCACATTGGTGCGAAACAGCGTGTCCTCGGCCAGGAAGGCCGTGTTCTCGCGCAACTGATACAGCCCGTTTTTCGTGCGGATACGGATCAGTGCGTCGGTGAAATTGCCCGGGTCCATGATATCCTGCGGTGCGCCGACAGAGCGGATCGTGCGGTTGATCGAAATCTTGTAGCGCAGGATTTCAAGGTCGCTGAGGATTTCGGCAAGCGGCCTGGTCGTGGAAATCGAATAGAACGATGGCGCCTCGTCGACATCGACGGCATCCGTGTTGATCCAGATTCCCGCGACCCGTTCCTTGCGGCGCACGATGATCGGTTGCTTCGGGCCGGTAATGGTCACGATCACGTCCAGCGGCATGGTTTCGTCGACCGGCTTGTCGTGCTTGACCGCGCCAAAGACCAGGATTTCGGAGCCGTCGAAACTGGCGGTGATCGACACCCGGTTCTGGGACAGAGCCGCGACCACTTCCTGTGCGGCGGCGGGCGGTCCGAAAACCGTCAGAAAAATGATCAGAGCACGTATCATACGTGGCCGCTCGCGCCCAGCGAGTACAATTCGCCTGGTTGCAACAGCAGGTCCATCGCCAGCTTGCCGCAGACCGCCAGCACCATGATCGCCAGCAGAATGCGCAATTGCTCGGCTTTCATCTTAACGCCGATCCGTGCCCCGATCTGTGCGCCGATCACGCCGCCGATCAGCAGCAGGACCGCCAGCGGCATATCGACGGTAAAGTTGGTGGTGGCGTGCATCAGCGTGGTGAAGCCGGTAACAAAGATGATCTGGAACAGCGAGGTGCCAACGACCACCTTGGTCGGCATACCCAGGATATAGATCATAGCCGGCACCATGATGAAGCCGCCGCCAACGCCCATGATCGCGGCCAGCACGCCAACGGCAACGCCGATCAGCAGCGGCGGGATCACCGAAATATACAGCCCCGAGGTGCGGAACTTCATCTTGAAGGGCAGGGCGTGGATCCAGGTGTGTTTCTTGCGCGGCGTGTAGGCGCCCGCCGCCTTGCGGGCCTTGCGGATCGCGTTCAGGCTTTCCACGAACATCAGCGTGCCGATGATGCCAAGGAACACCACATAGCTTAGCTTGACCAGCAGATCGACCTGCCCCATCTCGCGCAGCATCGCAAAGACCTGCACACCGACGGCCGCCCCGAACAGGCCGCCGGTCAACAGGACCGTTCCCATTTTCAGATCAACGGTTTTTCGCCTGAGATGTGCCAGCACACCGGAAAAGGAGGACGCGACGATCTGATTCGCCTCGGTCGCCACCGCAACGGCGGGTGGGATGCCGATGAAGAACAGAAGCGGCGTCATCAGAAAGCCGCCGCCGACCCCGAACATGCCCGAAAGGATGCCCACAAGCCCGCCCAGGCCCAACAAAAGGAAAGCGTTTACCGATACCTCGGCGATAGGAAGATAAATCTGCATGGGCGTCCTGACGCGGCGCTGAGCGTTATCTCTTCAAATGGACCGGTTCGCGGCGACTGTCAAACCTATCGCCGTAATTTCGCCTCTGAAACGCAGCGTCGCTCAGGCGCCCAGGTCGTGCAGGAACCGCCGCAGGATCCTTTCCAGCTTGGCCGCCCCCAGGGGCGCCATCGCTTTGGTGTGCTCATGGCTGATCGCCTCGTCGCTGAGCCCCGCGGCCATGTTGGTGATGGCCGAGATCGCTGCGACGCGCAGGCCCAGAAAGCGGGCTAGAATCACCTCGGGCACGGTCGACATGCCGACGGCATCCGCCCCCAGCATGTGAATTGCCCGGATTTCGGCGGGGGTTTCAAAGGACGGGCCGGAATACCAGGCGTAGACGCCCTCCGGCAGTGCGATGTCCTGCGCCCCGGCGGCGGCGGCCAGGGCAACCCGCATCGCCGGATCATAGGCGTCCTTCATCGGCACGAACCGGGCGTCCGTCGGCTCGCCGATCAGGGGGTTCAGGCCCGAAAAATTGATGTGATCACTCAGCAGCATCAGATCGCCGGGCGGTATATCGG